>Ga0207648_10001224_pt1 | contig 28791 bp, 16 predicted proteins | sample KBSMisM32_FD_184310 | JGI IMG/M metagenome (GOLD analysis project Ga0207648, IMG submission 184310) | Miscanthus rhizosphere microbial communities from Kellogg Biological Station, Michigan, USA - KBS Miscanthus M3-2 (SPAdes) (version 2) | ecosystem: Host-associated > Plants > Roots >... | reverse complement strand
ACATGCCGGCGCCGGCCGCGCCCACGCCGGTCACGATGGCGCGCAGCAGCGGGCTCGAAGCGGCGAAGTCGGCATAGAACGCGAACAGCGTCAGCACCCACACGAACGGCAGCGCGAACAGGCCGAGGAACGCGACCAGCGAGCCGATCACGCCGAACCAGCGCTTGCCGTAGACGATCGAGGCGTTGCCGACGTTCGGGCCGGGCAGGAACTGGCACAGGCCGATGGTCTCGGTGAAGTCGGCCGGCGTGACCCAGCGCCGCTCCTCCACCATGACGCGGTGCGCCCACGGCATCACCCCGCCGAAGGAGCGGGCGCCGATGGAGAGGAAACCCAGGAAAAGCTCGGTGAGCGAGCGCGGCGGACTTACTTGCATTCTTTCGCCGACTATACTGGAGGGATGCGCCTATTGCTCGGCTCTCTCCTCGCCTGTTTCATCACTTCGGCCTGGGCGCAGCCGTTGCCGATCTTCGACGCGCACCTGCACTACAGCCACGACGCGTGGGAAACCGTGCCGGTGCAGGACGCGATCGCGATCATGCGCAAGGCCGGCCTCAAGCGCGCGCTGATCTCCAGCTCGGGCGACGACGGCCAGCAGCGGCTCTACCAGGCGGCGCCCGACCTCGTGATCCCCGAGTTGCGCCCGTACCGCTCGCGCGGCGAGATCGGCACCTGGGTGCGGGATGAAACGCTGATCCCCTACCTGGAAGACCGGCTGCGCAAGTACAAGTACGCCGGCATCGGCGAATTCCACCTGTATGGCGCCGACGCGGATCTGCCGGTGGTACGCCGCATGGTCGAGCTCGCGAAGAAGCACAACCTCTTCCTGCACGCGCACTCCGACATCGACGCCATCGAGCGCCTGTTCAAGCAATGGCCGCAGGCGCGCATCCTCTGGGCGCACTCGGGCTTCGAGCGCCCCGAGCGCGTGGCCGAGATGCTGAAGAAGCACAAGAACCTCTGGTGCGACCTCGCCTTCCGCACCGATCACGCGTCGGGCGGAAAGGTCGATCCGGCGTGGCGCACAGTATTCGTCCAGTTCGCTGACCGCTTCATGGTCGGCACCGACAGCTACGTCCCCGAGCGCTGGCACTACATCCCGGAGCACGCCGACTGGTCGCGGCGCTGGCTCTCGGACCTGCCGCGCGACGTCGCCGAGCGCATCGCATGGAAAAACGGCGAACAGGTCTTCGGCTCGCTGCTGCAGCGGCCGGACTAGTTTTCGCCGGCGCGGCGAGCGCCTGCGAACCGGGGCTCCAGGGGACGCGCCTCGAGTCGCCGCGCTTCGTCCTCGCTTTCCAGCCCGAAGCCATCTCGGTTTCCCAGCACTTCGCGCTCGACATTGCCGTCTGCGCGAAATCCGCGACCAGGCCCGAGGGGCTGAAAGTCGATGCGCAAATGCCGGAGCACCGGCACGGGATGAATTACGCGGCCGAGGTGAAGGCCACCGGCCCGGGCCACTGGCGCGCCGAAGGGCTGATGTTCCACATGCCGGGCAAATGGGAGTTCGTGTTCGAGGTGCGGGCCGCGGGCAAGACCGATCGCATGGCCTCCAGCTTCCAGCTCTCCGAATTTTCCAGAGAGGAAATCGCCAGGATCCTGCAGCACGGCCCGTGGCCGCCGCCGGCGCGGCGCGATCCGAGCAACCGCGTCTCGGGCAAGCCCGAGGCGATCGCGCTCGGCGAGAAGCTGTTCTTCGAGCCGCGGCTCTCGGGCACCGGCTCGGTGCTGTGCGCGACCTGCCACGCCCCGTTTCGCGCCTTCCAGGACGGGCGGGCGCGCGGCTTCGGCCTCGAGCTGGTCGACCGCAATACGCCGACGGTGCTCAACGCCGGCTTCTACCGCTGGTATGGCTGGGACGGCGCGAACGACAGCCTGTGGTCGCAGAGCATCCGGCCGCTGCTCGACCCGCGCGAGATGAACGCGACGCCGGCGCATGTCGCGTCGGTGGTGCGCACTATTTTCCCCATCGAGTACGAGAAGGCTTTCCAGAGAAAACCCACCGGCAACGACGAGGACATCCTGGTCGACGTCGGCAAGGCGCTCGCGGCGTTCCAGGAGACGCTGGTCAGCGGCCGAACCGCGTTCGACGAGTTCAGGGATTCACTTCAAAAAGGTGTCGCCACGGACTACCCGGCGGCGGCCCGGCGCGGCCTGAAGATCTTCGTCGGCAAGGGCAACTGCAGCACCTGCCACTTCGGCCCGCATTTCACCAATGGCGAATTCGCCGACACCGGCATTCCTTTTTTCATCGCGCCGGGCAAGGTGGATGCGGGGCGGCTCGAGGGATTGAAGCGCCTGAAAAGCAGCCGCTACAACCTGCTGGGCCGCTACAACGACGATTCCTCCGGAAAGGCGGCAGTGGGTACGAAGCACGTGGAGATGCAGCACCGCAACTTCGGCGAGTGGCGCGTGCCGGGCCTGCGCAACGTGGCGCAGACCGCGCCCTATATGCACAACGGCACCCTCGCCACGCTGCGCGACGTGGTGAAGCACTACTCCGAGTTGAACGAGGACCGCCTGCACGCCGACGGCGAGCGCGTGCTGAAGCCGCTGCGCCTCACGCGGGCCGAAATCGAGGACCTGGTTGCGTTCCTCGAGTCATTGTCGCCGGCGCGCTAGTCCGACCGGATCATGGGGGTCGTGACCGATTTGCTTCGCCGTTGCGCGGCTCTTTCCTAGCATGGAGTCTCCTTTAGTCGAAGGAGGCCTCATGCAGCTCAGGAAAACGCTGATCGCACTGGCGCTGGCAATGCCGCTCGGCGCGCTCGCCGAGAACCAGGACGACCTCATCGCCAAGTACACCGCGCTCGCCGGCTCGAAGCAGAACGCGACCTCGCTGGTCAGCGGGCTGCGCGACGGCAAGCAGGTGAAGCTCACCAGCGGCCGCGCCACCGAGACCTTCACGCCGCCGACCGGCAAGATGGGTTACGGCAACGTCGACCACACGCTCGCGCTCGCCGAAGCCTCGCTGCAGCAGAAAGGCATCACCAAGCCGACGCCCGCGCAACTCGAAGCGGCGGTGATGGAAATCACCCGCATGCGCGCAGACGGCAAGGGCTGGGGCCAGATCGCGGACGCGAAAGGCTTCAAGATGGGCGAGGTGAAGCGCCCCGAACGCATCGCAAGGGCGGAACGTCCGGAGAAGCCGGAGAAACCGGAGAGGCCGGAAAGACCGGAGCGGCCCGAGAAGCCGCATCGTCCGAAGTAACCGCCATGGCCAGAATCGCGGCGGCGCTGTGCGCCGGGCTGGCGCTCGCGTGCACTGCGCAGGCGCAGGAAGATAGCCCGCTCACCCTGGGCGCCGGGCTGCATTACAGCTCGGGCGACTACGGGACCGGCAACACGACACGCATCGCTTCGCTGGTCGCCACGGCACGATACGACGCCGGCCCGTGGACCTACCGGGCGGCAGTGCCGTATTTGCGCGTCGACGGCGATACCTCGGTGATCCCCGGCGTTGGCCCGGTGCGCGGCGGCACCGCCAGCAGCAGGACTGAATCGGGGCTCGGCGACATCGTGCTCGGCGCAACCTATGCCGCCTATTACGATGCGGCGAGCACGTTCGGCGTGGATCTCGCCGGCAAGGTGAAGCTGCCGACGGCGGATGAAAGCAAGGGGCTGGGAACCGGCGAGCCCGACTTCGTGTTCCTGGTCGACTTCTACCGCAGCTTTGATCGCGTCACTGGCTTCGCCGGCATCGGCTATCACATCCTTGGCGACGCGCCCGGCCTGCCACTGAATAACGTGTGGAGCGCGAGCCTCGGCGCGAGCTACAGGCTCGACCAGCGCGATAGCGCCGGTCTCAGCCTAGACGGGCGCGAGCGCGCGGCCCCGGGCAGCGCACGCCAGCGCGAGCTGACCGGCTTCTTCACGCGCAAGCTCGACCGCTTCTGGAAGGCGCAGCTCTATGCGCTGATCGGCCTCGCCGACGGCAGCCCCGACTGGGGCTTCGGCCTGTCCGCCGCGCGCCCCTTCTGAGCGCAGCATTCCTGGAATCGCTCTCGGCGGGATGACAATTTTCGGCCGTCGCTGACGCAAATTGCGGCAGTCGCTGACGCAAATTGTCATAGGGAAAATTGCTCAGCCGCGCCGCCAAAAGCGCTTCCGGCTCGTCAGATAGTGCTCACCGTCGCCAAGAAAAGCGCCGGGGCGTGACTTTCGGCCCTTCGCGTTTACGAGCGCATCCCTACCATGGTCACGTCAACTTCAAGGGAGTCGACCATGAGATGGAAGAACGTACTTTCGATAGTCGCAGTGAGCACGCTTCTGGGCGTGCCGCTGCAATCGGTCGCGCACAACGACGACCACAAGCGGAACGATCATGAGCAGCACGCGAAGAAGAAGGCGGAGCGCGACGCGCAGTTCGAGGCGAAGCTGATCGCGCACTACACCGTGCTGGCGGGATCGGCCGCCAACGCCACCTCGCTGGTGCAGGGTCTGCACAACGACACGCTGGTGACGCTGACCAGCACGACCACCGGAGATGTGGTTCCCTGCAGCGGCCGGATCCCCATGCCGGGATGCGGCGAGGCGAAGACCGTGACCGTGACCGAGACCTTCACGCCGCCCACCGGCAAGCTGAAGTACAAGCAGGTGGCCATCGCACTGGCGTTGATGGAGGCGAAGCTGAAAGACCTGAATCCGGGCCTCGTTACGGCGACGCCGGTTCAGATCAAGACGGTCCTCGCCGGCGTGCCGAATGGCATCCTGACGATGCGCGCCGCGAAGAAGAGCTGGAGCCAGATCGTGCGCAGCCTGGACCTGTCCATCCACACGATGCAGGTCAACGCCAGGAAGGGCGAGGGCAAGCATAACGACGACGATGATGACGACGACGACTAAAGAAGTCGTCCGGTAATCACCAGCATCAACTTTCGGGGCTGCCCGGCGACGGGTGGCCCCGATCTTTTTTTCGGGAGGGGATGAGCAGCAGGCCAGCGGCGAGCGCGATGGCGGCGAAGATCGCCCACGCCGCGCGCCAGCCGAACGCGTCGCGCAGCACGCCGCTGAAGAAGAGCGCGCTGCCCATGCTCACCGAGGCGACCAGCGCCCAGGTGCCCTGGTAGGCGCCGCGCCGGCCGGGCGGCGCGAGTCGCGCCACCGTGGCCGGCACCGCCGAGCTGAAGATCACCTCGGCGAAGCTGAAGACCATCGTGCCGACAAGCAGCGCCGCGGCGACGCCCGGAATCGCGGCGTAGCAAAGGTGTGCGGCGGCCACGATCAGCGCCGCGGCGCCGAGGTAGAGCAGCGGCCCGTGCATTTCACCCGACCTTTCGATGCGCGCCGCGACCGGCAGCGCCAGCAGCGCGACCAGGATGCTGTTCGCGCCCAGCACCAGCCCGATGTAGCCCTCGCCCACACCGGCGTCGGCGGCGAAGAGCGGCGTCGCCGATACCACCAGGCCCATGCTGAACGGAAACACGAAACCGACCGCGGCGAAACGCAGCAGGCTCGGGTCGCGCAGGCCGTCGAACGGCATCAGGCGCGCTGCGCGTTCGAGGGGTAATACTCCCCTGAGAGAAAAGAAGTAAAGAAGAGCGACCAGCACGTACCCCGCGCCCGCGGTGGCGGCGAGGAAACCGTAGCCCTGCTCGGCCACGTAGCCGGCCGGCATCACGCCCAGCGTATAAGCGACGCTCATCGAGGTGTAGTTCAGCGCGAGCGTCGACTGGCGGCGCGCGGGCGGCGCGAGGTCGAGCAGCAGCGCATTCGCCACCGGCATGTTGACCGCGCCGGTCAGGCCGAGCGCGAGGCTCCACGCGAACAGGCTTGCCGGTCCTTCCACCAGCAGGAAGCACGGCAGGACCACGGCCGTCATCGCCGCCGAGGCGATCAGCAGCGAGCGGCGGCCGATGCGGTCGGAGAGCGCGCCGAACAGCGGCGCGGCGGCGCCGCGCAGCAGGTGCTCGCAGAGGAAAGCGACGCCGACCGTGGCGAGGTCGATGCCCGCCTTGCGCACGAAGTAGATGCCGAGGAACGTCACCAGCGACATGCGCGCGGCGACGGCGATGAAATTCGCCGCGACGACAAAAACTATGCGGCGGTCAAAAGCCCCAGTAATCGAGACCCTCGGGCAGCGGCTCACCGAGGGTGAGCGAGGCGAGCTTGGCGTACTGACCTTCCGAGTAGAGCAGCGGCTTTCCCTTCTTGCCCAGCAGCACCTGCTCTACCTGCCCGAGGAAGATGGTGTGCGTGCCGTGCACCAGGCTCTTCACCACGCGGCAGTCGAACGACACCAGCGCGTCGATCAGCACCGGCGAGCCGGTCGCGAGGCGCGTCCAGTCGCGCGACTTGAAGCGCGCCTCGCCGCTCTGCGCGCCGCTGAAGGTGGTGGAAAGCTCCCAGTCTTCCGAGCGCAGCACGTTGACGCAGAAGGCCTTGCTTTTCGCGACCGCGTCGTGCGTGCTGGCGAGCTTGTTGATGCACACCAGCACCGTCGGCGGGTCGGCCGTCGCCGAGCACACCGCGGTCGCGGTCATGCCGTAGCGGTGGCTGGCGTTGGTGCTGGTGATGATGTTCACCGCGCCGGTGAGCGCGCGCATTCCCGCCTTGAACTGCTCGCCGTCGACGGGTTTTTGTTCCATGAGATTATTGTACTCATATGGAAACTCACGGCTTTCTGCAGCAGGCGCTGGTCTATCTCACGGCCGGCGTGATCGCGGTGCCGCTTTGCCGGCGGCTGCGTTTGGGCTCGGTGCTCGGTTATTTGATCGCGGGCGTGATCATCGGTCCCTGGGGATTGCGCCTGATCTCGAATCCGCAGACGGTGCTGCAGTTCTCCGAGTTCGGCGTGGTGCTGCTGCTGTTCCTGATCGGGCTCGAGCTCAACGCGCAGCGCGTGTGGGCGCTGCGGCGCGCGATCTTCGGCCTCGGCAGCGTGCAGGTGATCGCGACCATCGGCGCGGTGACGGCGATCGCCATGGCGCTCGGCCAGCCGCTCGCGGTCGGCCTGGTGGCCGGCATGGGGATCGCGATGTCCTCCACCGCGATCGGTCTCGCCACGCTGAGCGAGAAGAACCTGCTGCAGACGCCGGGCGGCCAGGCCTCGTTCGCGGTGCTGCTGTTCCAGGACCTGGCGGTGATCCCGCTGCTGCTGGCGATCGCGATGCTGGCGGGCGAAGCGGCCAGCTTCTCGTGGTGGGAGCTCGGCAAGGCGCTCGGCATGATCGCGCTCATGATCGCCGCCGGGCGCGTGCTGGTGCGCCCGGTGCTGCGCTACGTCGCCGAAGCGCGCCTGCGCGAAGTGTTCGTCGGCTTCTCGCTGCTGGTGGTGCTCGGCACCGCGTCGCTGATGGAATCGGTCGGGCTGTCGATGGCGCTCGGCGCCTTCCTCGCCGGCGTGATGCTCGCCGACAGCGAGTACCGGCACGAGCTCGAGCTCGACATCGACCCCTTCAAGGGACTGCTGCTCGGCCTGTTCTTCATCGCGGTCGGCATGTCGATCGACCTCGGGCTGTTCGTGCGCTCGCCGTGGCTGGTGCTCGGCATCGCGCTCGGCATCGTCGCGCTCAAGATCGCGATCCTCTATCCGGTCGCGCAGCTCTTCGGCTACTGCAACCGCGCCGACGCCGGCATGTTCGCGGTGGCGCTTTCGCAGGCGGGCGAGTTCGCCTTCGTGCTGTTCGCCGCCGCCGCGCGCGTGCTGCCGCCCGACACCATGGCGATGCTGAACGCCGCAGTCGCCTTGTCGATGCTGGCGACGCCGTTCCTGTTCATGGCCTACGAAAAGCTGCTGTCGCGGCAGGGCCGGCTCGAGCGCGAGCCCGACGCGATCGAGGAGTCCAACGCGGTGATCGTCGCCGGCTTCGGCCGCTTCGGCCAGGTGATCGTGCGCGTGCTGCGCGGCCTGGGCATCGAAGCCACGGTCATCGACCATGATCCCGGCCAGGTCGAGACCGTGCGCCGCTTCGGCTTCAAGGCCTATTTCGGCGACGCCACGCGCATGAACGTGCTCGAGTCCGCCGGCGCCGCGCGTGCGCGCCTGCTGTTCGTCGCCATCGACGACCCGGCGGCGGCAATGCAGACGGTGCAGCGCGTGCGCCAGCGCTTCCCCAACCTGCGCCTCGTGGTGCGCGCGCGCAGCCGCACCGAGGCTTTCGAGTATGCGGAGCTCGGCATCCATTCGGTGCGCGAGGTGTTCGGCTCGGCGATCGAGGCCGCCGGCGAGGGGCTGGGCGTGCTCGGCTACTCCGAGGATGAAGTGGCGCGCATCCTGCGGCGCTTCCGCGAGTACGACGAAGCGCAGATCGTGCGGTCCGCGCCGCACCGCAACGACCTCAAGACGCTGATCGAGCTGCAGCAGCGCGGGCGGCGCGACATCGAGCGCCTGCTAGCCGCGGAGGTTCACCAGCGCGATGCCGGCGGCGATCAGCAGCGCGGCGGCCGCGAAGTGCGCGCTGAGGGGCTCTGACAGGAACACCACGCCGAACAGCATGCCGAACAGCGGCGTAAGGAACGACAGCACGCTCAGGCGGGCGGCGAGGTAGCGAGTCAGCAGCCAGAACCAGGCGAGGTAGCTCGCAAACGCCACCAGCACTCCCTGGTACGCCAGGCTCGCCAGCACCAGGCCGTTGATCGCGGTGACGCCCTTCTCGCCTAACAGGAAAGAGGCGCTGGGCAGCACCAGGGCGGAAACCGCGAGCTGATAAAACAGCGTTTTCGCAGCGCTCACGCGGGCGAGGCCGGTGGCGCGGATCAGCACCGTGGTCGCCGCCCAGAGCAGGGCCGCGATCAGCCCGCAGAGATCGCCGATCCAGGTATTGCTGCGTCCGGCCGAAAAGCCCTCGGCGAATGCCAGCACCAGCCCGCCGAATGCGAGCGCCACGCCGAGCCATTGGCGCGCCCCGAGGCGCTCGCCCGCGACGAAGAAGTGCAGGCCGAGCGCGGTGAGCGGCGGCGCGAGGTACACGAACACCGACATGCGCGAGGCATTGGTGTGAGCGAGGCCGCCGTAGATGAACACGAACTCGAAGGCGAACAGCATGCCGGCGGCAACGCCTGCAATCAGGGTGCCGTCACGGCTGAACAGGCGCTCTTTCGTGAAAAATGCCCATAGGACGAGAAGCAAGGTCGCCACGATGGAACGAATACCGGCCTGCGCGACGAGAGACACATCGGCCGCGATCCACTTGATCGTCACCTGCTGGAATCCCCACAGCGCGGTGAGCACGAGCATCACCGAAAGCGCGGTCGCGTCGAGCGTGCGGCGGCCTTGACTCACCGCGCGGATTTTGGCGTACCATGGGCTCATGCCGCGGGGGAAAAAACCGGCCGTTTCGAAACAGGACACCGCTCCGGACATCGCGCCGCAGGAAGAATCGGTGTCGGTGCCGCTGCCGGGCCGCGTTCTCGAGCGCCCCGACGGCTTCTACTGGGAATCGAAGGCGACCAAGGAGCTGCGCGGTCCCTTCGCCACGCGCGCCGAAGCCGACGCCGACCTGCTCGCGGGCGGCGGCACCGACGACGAGTTCGAGCCCGAGGCGGAAACGCTGCAGGAAGCCGAATCGGAGCTGGGGATCTCCGAGTGGGTCGACCCCGATACCGGCGGTCCCGCGGAGGACAACGTCCCCCGCATCGAAGACCACTGAACGCCCGCTTCCTCGCCTCTGTCCTGCTGGCCTGTTGCGCCTGCAGCGACGCGCTTGCCCAGGGCATGAGCAAGGAATACGACTGCCTGATCGAGGCGCGCCAGACCGTCGAGGTGCGCTCGCCGGTCGAGGGCGTGATCGAGACCGTGCACCTCAAGCGCGGCGCCGACGTTAAGAAGGGCCAGCTGATCGCCAGCCTGCATTCCGGCCCGGAGCGCGCCGCGCTCGACCTCGCGCGCTCGCGGGCGGTGATGGAAGGCGAGGTCAAGTCGGCCGAGGCGCGCGTCGATCTCGCGCGCAAGAAGTTCGAGCGCGCCGACGAGCTGCAGAAAAAGAACTTCGTCTCGGCCAGCGCGCGCGACGAGGCCGAGGCCGAGATGCGCCTGGCGAGCGAGCAACTGCGCGCCGCGCAGGAGAACCGCCGCCTGGCCGAGCTCGAGGTGAAGCGCGCCGAGGAGATCCTGGCGCAGCGCGAGATCCGCAGCCCGGTGACCGGCGTGGTGGTCGACGTGATCCTGCGCCCGGGCGAGCTCACCAGCTCCAACCAGAAGGACCCGATCGCGCGCCTGATGGAAATCGACCCGCTGCACGTCGAGCTGATCCTGCCGTTGAGCGAATTCGGCAACATCAAGGCCGGGCGGCGCGCCACGGTGATGCCGGAGAAGCCGGTCGGCGGCACCTACCAGGCGCGGGTGGAAGTGGTGGACCAGATGTTCGACGCCGCCAGCGGCACCTTCGGCGTGCGCCTCACGCTGCCCAATCCGGGCCGGCGCATTCCCGCCGGCCTCAAGTGCAAGGCGCGCTTCTAGCGTTGTTGTTGCTGGCCGCGTCGCCTGCCGTCGCGGCCGAGATGGCGGTGACAGTCGAGGTCCCGGCCGGGCAGACACGCACCATTCGACTGCGCACGGTGCCGCAAGGCGCCGCGGTTTCCGTTCGCATCGTGTCGGACGGCCGCGTGCTCGTCGCCCTGGTCGCGGCCAAGCAGCTGAAGAACCCCGGCACGGAGCCGAAGCCCCTGTTCCGCGGCTCGACCGATCGCAAGCTGTCGTTCCGGGTGACGATTCCCGAGCGCGACGACTACTTCCTGCTGCTCAACAATCGCGCCGGCACCGACTCGCGCAGCGTCGAGGTCGAGATCCGCTCGACGCAACGTGCGCCGAAGCCGGCGCCGCCGCCCTCCTACTCGCCGCGACCCGAGAAGGCGAGCTGGTCGCTGAGCGATTCGTCCATGGTGAGCAGCGAGCGGCGCGCGCGCGAGTGCGCCGCCTCGGCGCGGCGCTGCGCCAGCCAGTAGAGCAGCCGCCCCGCGCGCTGCGGCAAGAGCTTCATGTGGATGAACCACCCCGCCGCAACCGACGCGTGCATCGTCGCCAGGTCGTCCTCGGCGGCGAGGATCGCCTCGCAGCAGCCCGGATCGCCCTGGCGGCCGCAGCGGCCGAACAGCTGACGGTCGATGCGCCCCGAGTCGTGGCGCTCGGTGCAGATCACGTGCAGCCCGCCCTTCTCCACCACGCCCGGCGCGAGCTTGATGTCGGTGCCGCGCCCCGCCATGTTGGTCGCCACGGTGATGCGCCCCGGCTCGCCCGCCTGCGCCACAATCTCGGCCTCGTCCGCGTCCTGCCTGGCGTTCAGCAAGCGGAATGGCAAGCCTGATTCCTCCAAGAGCTTCGACAAGTGTTCAGAAGCAGCTACCGACCGGGTGCCGACCAGCACCGGCTGGCCGGCGGCGTGCCGCGCGCGGATCGACTCGATGACCGCATTCCACTTGTCCTCGGCGCGCCCGTAGACGCGGTCGGGCAGGTAGACGCGGCGCACCGGCCGGTGCGTCGGGATCTTCGCCACGCGCAGCCGGTAGACCGCCCACAGCTCGTAGGCCACCTCGGACGCGGTGCCGGTCATGCCGCCGAGGTGGAGGTAGCGGCGGAAGAAGCGCTGGTAGCTGATGCGCGCCAGCGTCTCGCGCCGGCCGGTGAGCTCGACCTCTTCCTTCAGCTCGATCAGCTGGTGCAGGCCCTGCTCCCACGAGCGGTCGGGCATCAGGCGCCCGGTGTTCTCGTCGATGATCTGCACCTTGCCGTCGCGCACCAGGTAGTGCTTGTCGCGCTCGAACAGCTCGAGCGCGGTGAGCGCCTGGCAGACGAAGCGCTCGCTGCGCCGCGGGCCGCTCCACACGCCGCCGAGCGGCGCGGCGAGCGCGCGCACGCGCTCGGAGCCGGCATCGGTGAGCATCACCTGCTGGTCCTCGATGAAGTAGTCGGCGTCGCCCATCAGCCTGGCGATGCGCAGCGCGTGGCGGTAAACCTCCTCCTCTTTCGCGGCTTCGACCGGCGCCGAAAGGATGAGCGGCGTGCGCGCCTCGTCGATCAGCACGCTGTCGGCCTCGTCGACGATGGCGAACTGCAGGCCGCGCAGCAGCACCTTGTCGGCGCGGTCATCGCCGGCGAGCGCGCCGACGCGCTGCGCGATCGGCCGCGGCCGGCCGCCGAGCGCCATGCGGTCGCGCAGGTAGTCGAAGGTGATCTCCTTGTTGCTGCAGTAGACGATGTCGCAGGCATAGGCCGCGCGCCGCTCGTCGGGCTTCATGCCCTGCTTGACACAACCCACCGTCAGGCCGAGCGCCTGGTACACCGGACGCATGGTCTCGGCGTCGCGGCTCGCGAGGTAATCGTTCACCGTGATCACGTGTACCGCGCGCCCGGCGAGCGCCGCGGTCGCGGCGGGCAGCGTGCAGGTCAGGGTCTTGCCCTCGCCGGTCTCCATCTCGGCCAGCATGCCCTGCAGGATCGCCCAGCCGCCGACCAGCTGCACGTCGTGGTGACGCATGTTCTTCGTTTTCTCGGCGGCTGCGCGGATCAGCGCGAACGCGGCGCCGGCGAGCTCGAGCGTGAAGCCCTCGCGCCGCAGGCGCAGTCGTACTTCCTCGAGCGGAAAGACAGCTTTTGTGTACTGAACGATTTTCCACAGGCGGCTGCGGCTGGTCTGCACGCGCCCGGTGAGGTACTGCGCCGCCACCAGCAGCCTGTCGAGCGCGCCTTCGCGCGGCGGATCGCGCTCGGGGTACTGCATCAGAGGACGAAGCGCTTCATGAACACCTGGCGCACCGAGCGGAACATGCGCCAGGCGAGCGGCTCCCAGCCGTGCTCGAAGCGCACGTACACGCGCTCGCCCAGCGCGCGGCTGCGCTCGGCGGGCAGCTCGAGCTCGAATTCGAACCAGCGTCCGAGCGCGGTCGGCGTCTCGGGATGGCGCGGATCGATCGGCACGATGCCGCCGCCGGTGGTCCCGAGCGCCGCGTTGGGCAGGCGCGCGCTCGCCGCCGGCACCTCGCGCCGCATGGCGGCCGGAAAAGTCTCGCCCAGGCGCCCGGCCATCCTCACCTCCACGCGCTCGGTGCGCGCGCGCACCAGGTCGACGTCGTCCTGCGACACCAGCACGCGCACGGTGGCGACCTTGGGGCTCACCACGTAGCCCACCGCCTGGCCTTTCTTCAGGTAGCGATCCGGCAGGTCCTGTGCGCCATCCATCAGGAACACGCCGTCCACCGGGCTGGCGATGGTCAGGTCGGCGAAGCGCTCGCGCGTGAGCGCGAGCTCGGCGCGCACGCTTTTCATCTCCTCCTGGGTGATCTCGCGCCGCACCTTGTCGATCGCCAGCTCGGCCTGCGCGCGCACCTCGAGCATGCGCAGCTGCGCCTGCAGGCTGCGGATGCGCGGCGCGAGCTGCGGGTCGTCGGTCTCGATCAGCGGCCGCCCGCGCTGCACCGCGGAGCCGGGCGCGGTGGCCACGCGACGCACGAAGCCGTCGGTGCCGGCGACCACGATCGCGTCGTCGGGCGCCCAGCTCACGCCCTGCGCGCTGGTCCACAGCGGCAGCGGCACCGCGAATAACAGGATCAGCAGAGTGAATGCCACGCCGCCGGTGACCGCCACCGCGCGGTTGCGGCGCCGCTGCAGCTTGGGCGATGCGAAGACATGGTTCAGGCCCTTGTAGAGCGGCAGCACGATCGAGCCGAATACCACCCACAGCGCGAGCAGCGCGCCGATGACGAAGTATTGCGTCCCGATGAACAGCGCGATGCCGATCATCACGACCATGCGATAGACGAACGACGCCACGGTGAACGCCGCCAGCCAGCCGCGCTCGCGCTCGCCGGCGTCGAACCGGCTGTCGCGCAGGCCGAACGCCCTGGTGTCGACCAGGTGCGTGAGGTACTGCACCCCGCGCTGGCGCAGGTTCGGCATCTGCAGCAAGTCGGCCAGGATGTAGTAGCCGTCGAAGCGCAGCAGCGGATTGCCGTTGAACACCACCGTGGATACGCCGGCGATCAGCATCACGTCGTACAACATGGCACGCAGCGTCCCGGGCTCGGCCTGCAGCCACACGAACAGCGCGAGCGACGCGACGAAGGTCTCGACCAGGATGCCGGCGGCGCCGACCACCACACGGCGCCGGGTCTCGCGGAAGGCGCTCGAAGCGGTAGCGTCGACGTACGGCACCGGCATCAGCACCAGCAGCATGACGCCCATGTCGTGCACCTCCCCGCCCCACGCCTTGGTGGCGCAGGCATGGCCGAGCTCGTGCAGCAGCTTCACCAGCGGGAAGGTGAGCGCGAGCAGCAACAGGTTGCGCGGGGCGAGCACCCGGTCGCTCATGCTCTCGGTGAGCTCGCGCCAGTGCGCGGTTGCCAGAGCGAGGCCGGTACCGACCACCATCAGCCACAGCAGCGCCCCCGCGGGGCCGAACAGCCAGCGGTAATAGGGCAGCCAGCGCTCGAGGAAGCGCTCGGGATCGACCAGCGGGATGCGCAGCGCGAGCGGCGAGAGCTTCTGCATCAGGCTGCGCTGGCGCGTCTTCTGCGCGCGGCGCAGGATCTCGTCGACGTCGGGCGACATTTCCGTCTGCAGCACGTCGGCAGCGTGCAGCTGCCCGAGCAGGCGGATCACCTCATCCTGGGTCGGGGCATCGTCGCCGAAGCGCTCGATCGCCGCGTCCCACAGCGCCTGCACCGGGCGGCGCCCGTCCATCAGGCCGATCACGTAGTGCGCCTGCGGGTTGAAGCGGTGCATGCGGCGCGAGACGCGGTCCTCGAGCACGTACCACAGCTCGCCGCGATAGTGATGGCGGTGGATGCGCACGTGGCCGCGCAGGCGCGGCCGCAGATTCGCTACCCGGTACCAGCTGGGACTATAGAGATCTTCACTCACGGCAACGCATGCCAGAGCCAGAGGCGCAGCCGGTCGACCAGGCTGTGCGTCCAGATCCAGACCAGGCGGCGCTCGTCGACCTCGATCTTGCCGACGCCTTCCATGCCGGGGCGCAGGCGCTCGGGCTTGGCGTCGAGGCGCGCCTCGACGCGGAAGCGGTTGGCGCCGTCCTTGGCGTTGTTCACCGCGGTGATCTTGGTGACGGTGAACGCGAAGCTCTGGTGCGGCATGGACGAGACCACCAGCTCGCCGCGCTGGCCGGGCAGCACCTGGGCGAAGTCGTGCTCGTCGACCTGCAGCGCGATGCGGAAATCGTCGGCCGGAGCGACCTCGAACAGCACCTGGCCGCGCTCGACCGGCGCGCCGAGGCGCTGCGACAGGTCGCCGCTCACGATCACGCCGTCGAACGGCGCCACCATCTCGACGCGCGCGAGCTGCTCGTCGACCAGCGCGAGCTGCGCCTCGACCTGCTCGAGCTGCGCGGTGACGATCGCCGCCTGCGGGCGGTCGTGCTTGGCCATCGCCTCGCGGTACTGCTTCGAGTACTGTCCCTGCTGGCTCGACAGGCGCACGCGCTCCAGGCGCAGCTCGCGGTCGTCGAAGCGGCCGATCACCTCGCCCTTCTTCACCGTGTCGCCCGCGCGCCGCGGCGCTTCCTTGACGAAGCCGGCGATCGGCGCGGTGATGGCGCGCTGCGTCTCGCCCTCCACGGCGGCATCCGCCGAGATCCGGTACATGCCGTCGACGAAGGCGAAGAACAGCACGAGCAACGCGGCGGCGGCGGCGACGAACTTGTACGTCGCGTGCCTCGGCCCGACCAGCTTCTGCCAGAAACCCGTCAGCACATCCAGCAGATGAACCCCTAATGCTCTTTCCCCGCCGAGCTTCAATGCCACGATCGGACCGCACACGGCGGCTACCGCCTCCGCCAGCTCGAGCGTCGGTGCATCGAGCTGGAAGCCGGCCGGGCGCTCGAGGGTCAGCGCGCCGATCACCTTGCCGCCGCTTTCCAGCGGGAAGGTGGCCACCGCGCCGGCCCCGGCCTCGCGCTGCAGCAGCTCGTGGGCGCGAGCCACCAGGCGCGCGCCCTCCTGCGCCGGCGGGAAGCTGACCGCGGCCTTCTGGTCGATCGCCTCCTCCATCGCCTCGGCGGCGAATTGCAGCAAGTTGGCGCGCTTGTCGAACTGGCCGGAATGCGACACCGCGCGGATGCGGATGCGCCCGCGCTCGAGCACGCCGAGGGTGGCGCGATCGCAGCCGGTGCGCGTGGCAAGCTCGGTGACGAAGGCGGCGCCGCCGTCGGTCAGGCCCTCGTGCTCGAGCAGCGCGGACACCAGGTCGAGCGCGAGCTTGAGCCGCAGCCGCGCCGCGTCCTGCGGCGCGGCATGGCGGCGCAGCAGGACTTCCAGCCAGCCCGAGCCCCACTGCAGCTCGCGCATCGCGATGCGCACCTGCGGCTCGGGGCGCGGCTCGAGCTCGAGGCCGACCACGCCGCGCAGCTCGCCGTCCACCTGCACCGGGCTCGCCAGCTGGCAGCGCACCGCCTCGTCGTTGGCCGCGGCCGCGCCCTGGCGCAGCACCACGCCCTGGCGCTCCTTCAGCGCGCGCTCGGTGACCTCGGCGAGCTTGCCGCGGTCGGACGGGTTCTCAGGATGAAACGCGACCGGGACGAAGCCGGCGCCGCCGGGCTTCTGCAGCACCACGACGCCGTCACTCACCCCGCCGATCAGCTGGCACTGGATGCCAAGCCAGCTCGAGCAGAACTCCTCGGCGCTGCGCGCCTGCGAGAACTGGCGCCAGGCCTGCTCGCGCGCACGCCGCGCCGACAGGTCGGCGACCGCTCGGATCTCGTGCTCGGCGGAGCTCATGCCCCGCGGCGGGCGTTACTTGCGGGCGGCGGCTGTCGCCGTGCCGGCCGTGGCGCCCGGCTCGACGTTCAGCGTGCCGAAGCGCCCTTCGTATTCCTTCACCACGCTGCCGAGCAGCATGCTCAGGCGCTTGGCCGCGAACGGGCTGATGATGATGCGGTCGGTCAGCTGGATCACGACTTCCTTCTGGCCGCGGTTCCACGCCTGGTTGACGCCGAACAGCAGCACCACCTCTTCGCGCGTGCTGCTCACGTTGCAGACGTTGGCGTAGGCGCTCTTCATGTTCGAGTCGTCCCACTTGATCTTGGTACCTTCGACGGTCGTCTCTGCGGCCTCGGTGGCTTTGGTCGCCATGAATCCCCCTAAGTTGTTGGTCCTGCTGAAAAACCCCTGCGGACAGCTTAACCTAATTAGTCGTCGTTGCGGCTGGCGCGGGTGTCGAAGGTGAGGAAGTCGAAGCTGCCGTCGCTAGACTTGCCCTTGCCGAGGTTCAGCCCGCCGAACGGGTTGTAGGCCAGGCCGAAGCTCTTGAAGGATTCCTTCCAGTTCACCAGGCGGGCGGCGACCGCGCTGCGCAGGGTGCTCGAGCTGTCGTTGCCCGAGCTGGTCTTGTCGCTGCCGTAGCCGCCGTCGATGTTGTCCTGGCCGTCGCCGCCGATCAGCCAGTCGTTGCCGTTGTCGCCGCGCAGCTTGTCGTCGCCGGCCTGGCCGAACAGGATGTCGTCGCCGTCGCCGCCGTAGATGTCGTCGGCGTCGCTGGTGGAGCAGTGCCCGCCGCCCTGCAGCGCGAGCCAGTAGTCGGCGCTGTCGGTCAGCGTGGCGAAGCGCTCGATCGCGTCCTCGGCGTCGTCCTTCGAGTAGTTCCAGTCGCTGGTCGTCACGCCCGCGCCGCGCGTGATCGTGGTGCTGATCAGCGCCATGCTGTCGCCCCACACCAGGTCGTTGCCGCTGCCGGCGTTGATCGTGTCCGAGCCGGTGCGCAGGCCGGGCACCTGCCACTGGTGGTGGCTGTGCCAGTCGTGGTCGTGCCAGTGGTGATGATCGAACCAGTCCGACGACGAGTAGTCGGTCCAGTCCGAATCCTTCCAGGCGTCGTCGTTGCTGTTCCTGTTCGGCAGGCCGCCCGCCGTGACCGTCACGGCTACGGTGCGCAGCTCGAAGCGGTCGCCGATGATGAGATCGTTGCCGGCGCCGCCGTTGAGGCTGTCGTTGCCCATCAGCACCACGTCGGTGTGGTGCTCGACGTGGTCGTGCCAGTGGTTGTTGTGCTTCACGCGCACCACCACGTCGCGCAGGTGGTGGTCGAGGTGCTCGAGGTCGAAGATCGCGTCGGCCAGCTCGTCGCCGGCGTCGGCCACGCCCTCGACGAAGCGCTCGAAGTCGTCGGTGTGCTCGACCCGCACGCTGAAGGAAGGCTCGACCATCACGCTGTCGTCGCCGATCAGCACATCGTGGCCGTCGGCACCGTCGAGCGCATCGGCGCCGATGGTGTACGTGTTGTCGATCACGAGCGTGTCGTCGTGGTCGAAGTCCTCGAAGCCGTCGAGCACCCAGTACTGCCGGCGCACGAGGTCGTTGTAGTCGTCGGCGACGTCGAGCAGGCCGCGCGTCAGCGCCTCGGCCTTCGCCATCGTGGTCGAATCGAATACATAGCTGCGCGCGAGCACGATCTGGTCGTCGCCCACCAGGCGGTCGTCGCCCGCGCCGCCGTAGATCTGGTCGTTGCCGCGCACCAGATTGGTGTGGCGGAAGTCGGTGACCAGCGAGGCGAACACCTGGCGGCCGTCGGCGAGCAGGTTGGTCCCCGGTCCGGTGCCGAACACCTGCGGCAACGTCGAGACCATCGCATTCGGCGTGCCGCCGGGGACGATCTGCACCTGCGGCACGATGTTCTGGCCGCCGATGTTGAGGCCGAGCGTGACGTTCGGCCCGGTGGCGTTGGCCGAGTCCACCATCGCGTCGTCGCCGACCAGCGTGTCGTTGCCCGCGTCGCCGGAGATCGTGTCGTTGCCGGTGCCGCCGGCGATGAAGTCGTCGCCCGCGTCGCCGCTCAGCGTGTCGTTGCCGCGCTGCCCGAAAATGGAGTCGCTGCCGTCGCCGCCGCTGATCGTGTCGTTGCCGTCAGGCAGCAGCGCGATCAGCAGCGCCTTCGCCTCGGCGCTGGTGCGGCCGGCAAGCAGCACCAGGTCCGCGCCGAGCAGCGCCTGCACGTTGGCCGCGCTCGCCGCCGCATTGAGCGCGATCTCGCCGATCACCGTGCCGACGTCGGTGAGGAACACGTCCTTGCCGATCTTCAGGCCGACGTCGCCGATGATGGTGTCGTCGCCGCCCTGGCCGTGGATCTTGTCGTCGCCCAGGTCGCCGTGCAGCTCGTCGTCGCCGCCGCCGCCCCAGATGACGTCGTTGCCGTCGCGGCCGTGGATCACGTCGCCGCTGTCGCAGAGGTCGTCGCCGCTCGTCACCAGCGGCACGCTGCCGGTGAGGTCCACGGTGCCGGCGCCGCCGACCATGATCTCGTTGCCCGAGCCGCCGTCGATCAGGTCGACGCCGGCGCCGCCGATCAGGATGTTGTCGCCCCCGCCGCCGGTGATGACGTCGTTGCCGCCGATGCAGATGTCGCTGCTGGCGATGAAGGTGACCGTGTGCGAGGCGTTGCGCCGCACGATGCCGCTGTCGCCGAACACGATGTCGCGCCCGTCGCCGCCGGTGATCAGGTCGTTGCCGGAGCCGCCGAGAATGATGTTGGCGCCGGCACCACCGTAGATTTGGTCGTCGCTGCCGAGGTACGGGTCGGTGGTGGTGACGTCGTTGGCGCCGGCGTTGTTCAGGTTCACCACGCCGTTGTCGCCCAGCATGATGTTGGTGCCGAGCGGCGCGCGCAGCACATCGGCGCGCACGCCGCCGACGATGACGTTGGTGCCGCCCTGGCTGGTGATGGTATCCACGCCGCCGGTGGCGTCGCTGGTGTCGGTGGTGCGCACCTGCGTGACCACGCCGCCGCTGGTGCGCGTGATGTAGGCGTTGTCGCCAACCACCGTGTTGGTGCCGCCGCCGAGCGTGATGGTGTCGGCGCCGAAGCCGCCGGCGATCACGTTGTTCGCCCCGCCGGTGATGACGTCGTCGCCGCCGAAGCCGGTGTCGGTGGTCTGGATGTCCCACGAGCCGCCGAGGCCGAAGTTGGCCACGCCGTTGTCGCCGAGCACCGTGTTGTTGCCGTCGCCGAGCGTGATGGTGTCGCCGCCCAGGCCGCCGGCGATCACGTTGACGCCGCCGCCGGCGGTGATTACGTCGGCGCCGGCGGTGCTGTCGTCGATATCGGTGGTGGTGACCTTGGTGACGCGGTCGAGCACGTCGCGCTCGATGATGCCGTTGTCGCCCAGCACGGTGTTGGTGCCGCTGGTCAGCGTGATGTGATCGGCGCGCGAGCCGCCGGCGATGGTGTTCACCGCGCCGCTGACGTCGATGGTGTCGGTGCCGCCGAGCAGGTCGAGGTTGCTGACCACGCTACCGCCCACGTTCACCGCGCCGTTGTCGCCGAGCACGATATTGGTTCCGGTGCCGGCGGCGATGGTGATCTCGTCCTCGCCCACCCCGCCGACCACGATATTGTCGCCGCCGTCGATGTCGATCACGTCGTTGCCGCCGGAGCCGGCGGCCACGTCGCTCGTCACTACGGACAGGATGACTTCAAGCGCGCTTCTGGAGACGACGCCGTTGTCACCGAGCACCGTGTTGACGCCGGCGCCGAGGAAGACGCGGTCGGCGCCGTAGCCGCCGAGGATGGTGTTGTCGTCGCCGCCCTTGATCCGGTCGTCGCCGCCGATGCTGTCGAGGTGGCTGGCGATGTCCCAGCGTCCCAGGTAGCCGAAGTTGGCCACGCCGTTGTCGCCGAGCACGGTGTTCGAGCCGCCGCTGCCGTCGATTTCGTCCGCGCCGACGCCGCCGATCACGATGTTGGTGCCGCCGTTCATCGTGATGGTATCGATGCCGCCTTCGGCCGGGCTGGTCTCCGAGGTCGCCACCTGCAGCACGTCGAGCCCGGCGCGGCGCACGATGCCGTTGTCGCCCACCACCGTGTTGGTGCCGCCGCTCAGCGTGATGGTGTCGGCGCCGTAGCCGCCCAGGATGGTGTTGGTCGCGCCGCTGATGATCTCGTCGTCGCCGCCGAGGTTTTCCTGCACCGTGAACACGTCGCCGCCCACCACCACGCGGCCGGCGTCGCCCAGCACGATGCTCGAGCCGACCGCGGCATCGATGAAGTCGTTGCCCAGGCCGCCGAGGATGATGTTCTCGCCGCCCAGGCTGACGATATGGTCGTCGCCGGCGTTGAGCGGATCGGTCTCCCGCGACTCGACCGCGCTCACCACGTCGAGGCTGCTGCGCTCGACGAAGCCGTTGTCGCCGAGCACGGTGTTGAAGCCCTGCCCGAGCGTGATGCGGTCGGCGCCGTGGCCGCCGAGGATGGTGTTGCCGCCATCCTGGTCGCCGCCGGCGCTGATCACGTCGTCGCCGCCGTAGCCGTCGTCCAGCGTGCGCACCAGGCCGCCGGTGTTCACCACGCCGTTGTCGCCGAGGATGATGTTGTTCGCGCCGCCGCCGGCGCTGATCAGGTCGCCGTGCAGGCCGCCGAGGATCACGTTGGTGCCGGCGTTGCTGGTGATGATGTCGGCGCCGGCCGCGGCGTCGTCGGTGCCGGTGGTCGAGACCTTGATCACCCGCTCCAGCAAGTCGCGCAGGATCTCGCCGTCGTCGCCGACGATCACCGCGTTGCCGCTGCCGGTCTCGATCTCGTCCGCGCCGGCGCCGCCAATGATGTAGGTAAAGGAGTTCTCGCCGCTGCCGCCCTTGATCTTGTCCGCGGCGCCTGCGCCCGGGTAGGTGGTACGGATGATGCCGAGGTTGAACAGCACCTCGCCGTTGTCGCCGACGATGACGTCGCTGCCGCCGCTCGCCTCGATGTCGTCGCCGCCGGCGCCGCCGAGGATCACGTCGGAGCCCGCGCCGCTGCGGATCTTGTCCTTCGCGCCGTAGGCAGGGTCGCGGCTTTCGACCGTGGTTACCACGATCTGGCCGCCGAAGCCCAGGGCGCGGAACACCGCGCCGCCGTCGCCCAGGATCACGTTGCCGCCGGCGCCGCCGATGATCTCGTCCTCGCCCGCGCCGCCGATCAGGATGCTGCGGTCGGCGAGCTCGGTGCCCTCGCCGCCAAGGATGTGGTCGTTGCCGCCTTCTTCGGGCGTGGTGGTCTCGACCACGCCGGTGAGGTTGGCCTGGCCGCCGTCGCCGAGGATGATGTCGCCGCCGAGGCTGGCAGTGATCGTGTCGCCCTGGGCACCGCCCATGATCACGTCGCTGCCGTCGCCGCCGGTGATGGTGTCGACGCCGCCGATGGTGTCGAGCGTGGTCTTCACGAATTCGGCTTTGCGGTCGGCCAGCAGGCGCACTTCGCCGTTGTCGCCGACGATGACGTCGTTGCCCTTGGTGCCGGTGATGGTGTCGTTGCCGCCGCCGCCGACCAGGATGCTGCCCGCCGTGCCGGCGGTGGTGCCGAGCATGCTGGCCTTGATCTCGTCATCGCCGGCGTTGTCGCCCAAGCTGGTGCTGAACGCCTGCGCCTGGTCGAGGAAGCCGTCGTCGCCGAAGATCACGTCGCCGCCCAGGCCGGCGAAGATGTGGTCGCCGCCCAGGCCGCCGAAGATCACGTCGGCGCCGTCACCGCCCTCGATGGTGTCGACGCCGCCGGGCTTGAGCTCGTTGGTCAGCAACTGCTCGAGCGCGACGTCGAGGTCGAAGCCGGCGAGGTGGTAGGTGCCCCCCGGCGCGGCGCGCAGGCGCAGGAACTCGACGCCGTCGCCCGCGATCACGTCGTCGCCGCCCGTGCCGGTGAGCGTGTCGTTACCGGCGCCGCCGATCAGGATGCTGCCCACCGCCCGGCCGATGCCCGCGCCGGTGATCCGGTCGTCGCCGCCCGCCAGCAGGTCGGTGGTGCGGATCGTCACCACGTCGTCGAAGCGCGCGATCTCGCCGGCGTCGCCGAGGATGATGTCGCCGCCCAGGCTGACCGTGATGACGTCGGCACCCTCGCCGCCCATGATCACGTCGCTGCCGGCACCGCCGCCGATGTGGTCGGCGCCGCCGCTGGCGTCGTCGAGGGTAGTGACCGAGATCAGGCGGTTGGCGGCGTCGCGCCGCACGTAGCCGCCGTCGCCGACGATCACGTCGTCGCCGTCGCCGCCCGTGATCTGGTCGCCGCCCGCGCCGCCGATGATGATGTTCGAGCCGTCGCCGCCGGTGATGAAGTCGGTGGCGCCGAAGTCCGGCGTGGCGCTGAAGACGTCGTTCGCCTGTTCGCTGCCGTCGTCGAACACCACGCTGCCGGCGTCGCCGAGGATGATTGAGCTGCCGAGCAGCGCCTCGATGGTGTCGCTGCCGACGCCGCCGATCACCACGTCGTTGCCCTGGCTGGAGAACAGGCGGTCGTCGCCGCCGAAGTCGTTGCGCGTCGAAATGCGCTGCACCACGTAGTCGCCGTCGCGCCGGATATCGGCGTTGTCGCCGACCACCACGTCGTCGGCGTCGCCGCCGTGGATCTCGTCCTCGCCCAGGCCGCCGATCAGCACGTCCGCCTGCACGCCGCCGGTGATGAAATCGTCGCCATCGTCGCCGAACACCGTCAGGCCGCCGAAGGTGGCGAAGGTATTGGCCGGCTGCTCGAGCGTCACCGTGTCGTTGCCGCTGCCGGCGTGCAGCTCGACGTAGCGCGGATCGGCGTCGGTCACGATCAGCGTGTCGGCGCCCGCTCCGGCGTTCACGCGCATCACTTCGACCAGGCCTGCCGCCGGGCGCGAGCCGGTGAGCGTGAGGTGGTCGTCGCCCGCGCCCGCGGAGATCTCGATGCCGGCGGTGAACTCGCCGTCCACCAGATCGCTGCCGAAGAAGCCGCCGCTCGCTGTGAAGTGGATCGCCGCGGGGGCAAGGCCGGTGACCGAGTCGGCGGTAACGACGACATACGGGTCGGCGACCGCATTCTCCGAGTCGTCGATCACCAGCTCGTTGTAATCGCCCTCGCCGGCGTCGATGAACAGCTCGCCGTCGACGTCGTCGAGCTTGCCGTTCTTGCCGACCACGACGCGGTCGTTGCCGCCGTGCGTGCGGATGGTGGTCTTCGGCTCGGTGCCGAGCACGAAGAACTGATCGTCGCCGTCGCCCAGCTCGATCAGCATCTCCTCGACGTTGACGTCGAACACCGTGCCGTCGAGGTTGAGCCCGTCGAGCGTGCCGCCGGTGAGCGTGCCGCTGCCGGTGTTCGGGTCGCCGTCGGCCCGCAGGTGGAAGAAGTCGGTGCCGGGCAGGTTCTCGGCGAAGAACTCCTGCTTGTTCGGGAACGGCAGCTCGATGGTGCGCGTGCGGATGATCTTCGCCACCGGGTCGTCGTAGACCAGCTCGCCGTTCGCGTCGAGCACCGCCACCTTGACGAAGGCCTTCGGACGCGAGCCGTCCGGGTTGTTCGGCGGCGGCAGATGGGTGACCGGGTCGATGTACTGCTGGCCGTTCTGGCGCACCACCAGCGGGGTTTCCGGCACCGCGACCGGCAGGCCGTGCTCGTCCCGGCCGTCCACCCAGTTGACCGTGGTCTCGCCGATCAGCTTGTCGCCGTGGAAGGTCAGGTCGGCATCGATGCCGGCGAGCGTATTGAAGTCGTCCCACACGTCGACCGTGTCGTCGCCCGCGCCGCCCCAGATCGTGGTGTCGCCGGCGATGGTCTTGACGCGCACGTAGTCGTCGCCGCCGCCGAGCATCAGCTGCGTGGTGCCGGCGTGCGTGCTCTCGATCGTGATGTCGTCGTCGTGGTCGCCCAGGCGCAGCTCGACTGCCTCGAGGTCCCTGTACTCCACGCCCGGTCCGGTCATGCCGAGGCCGGTCAGCAGGTGGTCGGTCAGAACCGCCGCGGTGCCCGCGCCGCCCTCGTCGTGCACGATCATGCGGTCGCCGGACGGGCCTTCGAGCGCCTCGGCGCCCTCGATGGTCAGCTGGCCCTTGATCCCGGTCAGGTCGTCGACCGCGTCGACCTTGAAGGCGAACGGCGGCTGGTCGACCACGATCGGCGGCGGCGTGATGGTCGTGGTGCGCGTGGTAGTGCGCGTCACCGGCACCTGGACGTCGGGCGGATCGATCGTCAGCGTGGCGCTGACCGGGAAGCTGTACGAGAAGGTCCAGAACCAGAACGAGAACGTCTGGGTGAAGAAGTTGATGCGCGAGTTGGTCACCACGCCGCCGTAGCGCGCGGTCTCGCCGGCCGCATCCAGCACGGCGACGTTGAACAGCTCGAACAGCGGCACCACGCGCTCGTAGGGCGCAGTCACGCGCGTCTCGAGCACGGTTTCCTCGATCAGCTCGACCTTCTGCGTCGACGGCGGCTGCACCACCTTCGGCGGCGGGTCGAACACCAGTACCGGGTGATCGCCGCCGAGGTGGATGGTGTCGTTGCCCGAGCCGCCGCGGATCACGGTCTCGATCCCGGACTTGGTGCTGAGGACGTAGATCTCGTCGTCGCCGCCGGCGCCCTGGATGATGACGCGCTCGATGCTGTCGCCGAGCACCATGTGGCGGCCGGCGCCGGCGATGAAGGTGTCGGTAACGACGAAGATGTCCTTGATGCCGGTGCCGGTCATCACCAGCGTGTCGGTACCGCCGCCGCCGACGATCTCGACCGGCGCGTTCTGCAGGTACTCGTAGGAGTTGCTGCCCGCGCCGCCGGCGATGGTGGTGAGGTTGACGGTCCTGTTGTTCGTGTCCTTGCGCACCAGGAAGGTGAACACCGCGAACACGTCGTCGCCGTCGTCGGCGGTCGTGGTGAGGTCGTCCACCAGGTTGTCGCCGAACAGGAACAGCTCCGCCTGGTTGTGGAAGACGTTGAATTCGTCGTTGCCCTCGTTGCCGAACACGGTCATCTTCGCGCTGGTGCCGCTGGTGGTGTGCTCCAGGTCCACCACCTCGATGCCGAACTCGTCGATGACCGTGGTCACCGTGGCGATGTTGATCAGGTCGGCGCCGAAGCCCAGCTCGATCACGGTGTCGACCGCGTTGTCGTCGACCTGGACCAGGTCGTTGCCGCCCAGCGTGCGCAGCGTGACCCGGTCCATGTTGCGGTAGTCGACGTCCTCGCGGTCCGGCCGCTCCACCGGCTTGAACTGCTCGACGTCGGCCGCGCTCGACTTGTTCAGTTCGCCCACCACGATGATTCCCGACGTCAGCCCGACACCCGCGTCGAGGAAGATCTCGTCGTCCCCGGAGGTGCCGTTGACCACCAGCTCGTCGAAGCCGTTCACCGGATCACTCGAGGTCACCGAGATCGGCGCGCCGAGGAAGCGGCCGAGGTTGAGCGTCACCAGGTCGTCGCCGGTATTCGTGTCGATCGCCAGCGACGCGTCGGCGGCTGCCAGGTCGCCGCTGCCGTCGTAGACCGTGATCCTGTCGTTATGGATGCCGAGGTCGACGTTGACCGTGCCGCCCAGGGTCTCGATCTTGACCTCGTCGTCGCCCTCGCGCGTGCGCACGGTGGTGGCCGCGGCCATCGTGCTCGCGATGGTCAGGTCGTCGCTGCCGTGGCCCAGCGTGAGATTGAGCAGCTCGAACTGCCCGTAGGTGACCACGCCGGCCATCTGCAGCCCGACCAGCGTCGTGGCGCTGAGCCTGTTCACCGACAGGTCCTGCTTGCCGATGGTCGCGTTATCGGTGATGTTGAGCGTGTCTTTCAGGCCGTCGTCGTCGATGAACCCGTCGTTGTTCACGTCGGCGTCCGCGGTTACCGACAGATTGCCCTTGATGCCGACCAGGCCGAGCGCATCGCCGACGTTCACGATGTCGGTGCCGGTGCCGGTGTAGACGTTGGTGGGTCCGCCGGTCTTCTCGACCTTGATCAGGTCGTTGCCGGCATCGCCGAACACGTTGCTGTGGGTGCCGGCGTTGGTCGAAGCGATTGTGAAGTCGTCGTTGCCGATGCTGAGCGAGACGTTCAGGATCTCGAGCCCGCCGTAGACCACGCTGCCGCCCATGCCGAGGCCGCTCACGGCGCTCGAAGTGAGCGTGCCGGCGGTCCCTTCGAAGTCGAAGGCGTTGATCAGCGTGACGGTGTCGTCGCCCGCGCCGTCGCCGCCGTTGACGGTCAGCAGCGCGTCGATGTCGAACAGGCGTGCGTCGTCGTTGAACACCTCGACGCCGTCGGCGCCTACGCCCGCGTTGATCGTCAGGTTGCCGCTGATCGACTTCACCCGCACGTGGTCGTTGCCGCTGCCGAGATTGAGCGTGGTGCTCGCGCCGTCGGTGCGCTCGACCAGGACGTCGTTCGCGCCCGCGCCGAGCGTGAGGTTGACGTGCTCGGCGCCGACCCAGTCGACCTGGCCCGTCATGCCGCCGGCGGCGAGGCGGGCAAACTGGCGGTTCGCCTGCACCGGGTCGGTGTTGCCGTGATAGACCGGCTCGCCGCCGGCATAGAACACCTGGCCCTTCGCGTCGCTCGACGTATAGCGCAGCACGTTGGCCGGGAGCGTCGTGCCCGCGCTGATCGTGGTGCGTCCCCCGCCCTGCAGCACCAGCTTGAGCACGCCGTTTTCGCGCACGATCACCGGTTGACCGGCGAGCGCCGGCTCGCCGGCCTGGTGCAGGATGACCTTGTTGAGGACGTCCTTGACCTGCTTGCCGTTCTGTCCGAACACCGGCTCGTCGCCCAGGTACTCGACGCGCTCGCCGGCGAGGTGGTACTGGCGCTCGCCGAAGTAATGCAGCACCGGCTCGCCGGCGGTGCGCAGCACCTGCACCAGCACCGGCGTCCCGTCCATGTTGAACACGGGTGAGCCGTCCGGATTGGTCTTGAAGACCTCGACCTTCTGGCGGGTGAACTCGTTGAACACCGGCTCGCCGCCCTGGTAGCGCACCACGCCGTTCGCGTCCGCGGTGTAGCGCATGACGTTCGCCGGCAGCGCGCCGTCGAGCCCCGGCATCGCGGCGAGCGCGCCGTTCATCAGCTTGAGCCTGAGCTCGCCGTTCTCGACCACCACGACCGGGTCGCCGGCGCGCACCGCTTCGCCGCCGAGGTAGCTGGCGGCGTCGCCCGAGGCGTGGAACACCGCGAGCTGGTTGACCGTGCTGTCGACCGCGTGGCTGTAGGTGTCGAGCGTGGCGCTCGCGCCGCTCGGCGTGAGGTGCACGATGTTCAGCGTGTCGCTGCCGGTGAACGTCTGGTAGCGGTCTTCGCTGCGCAGGATCGGCCGGTCGATCGACGATTGCACCTCGATCAGCGACGGGCGCGAGCGGTAGACCAGCACGTGGTGGTTGACGAAGCCGTCGAACACGTCGTCGAACTGCTCGAAGAACGCGTCGACCTTGCGCCCTTCCTGGTCGATCCACAGCAGCGGCGCCGGGGTCAAAGTGCCGGGAAGGTTACCGTCGGGCGTGCCGGTGAAGGACTTGAAGCCGGTCTTGGTCGTGGTCTTGTCGTTGTCGTCCTCGACCCAGATGCTCACCACCGCCAGGTTGTTCGGGTTGAACAGCTTCGACGCCCGGTCGGCGGACGCGATCGCCATCTTGTTGCCGGCTTCGGTCGTGAAGTGACCCTGCGCGTTGAAGTACAGCAGGTCGTCGCGCGGATTGCCGGTGACCTGGATCTCCGGCTTGTTGGTGACCGCCGTGGTGAGCACGTTGTTCTCGGTGCGGTACAGCAGGTGCTGCGCGCTGTCGCGCTTGTGGATGCCGCGGCTCTGCGTGCCGTTCGCGAGCAGGACCGGCGCGTTGCCCGCGGCCGTGGTCAGGTTGCCGTTCGGGTCGATCCACAATTTCGCCGCGCTCGCCGCGTTGGTGATCTCGATCGACTGGATGCCGGTATCGGTCGTGCTGCGCCGGCCGTTGGCGTCGCGCCAGAGCAATGCGTCGCTGGTCGAGTTGGTCACCGCCACCGACTGCGTGCCGGTGTTCTCGGTGGTCTTGTTGCCGCGGAAATCGAGGAACAGCAGCGCATCGCCGGCGGCGTTGCTGACCGTGATGTGCTGGATCCCGGTGTCGTCGAACGTCAGGTAGTTGTTGGCTTTCTTGAACAGCAGCTGGTCGCCGGTGGCGTTGGTGACGACGATGTTG
>Ga0207648_10001223_pt1 | contig 28795 bp, 19 predicted proteins | sample KBSMisM32_FD_184310 | JGI IMG/M metagenome (GOLD analysis project Ga0207648, IMG submission 184310) | Miscanthus rhizosphere microbial communities from Kellogg Biological Station, Michigan, USA - KBS Miscanthus M3-2 (SPAdes) (version 2) | ecosystem: Host-associated > Plants > Roots >... | reverse complement strand
CCGGTGGCGTACGCGGTCAGCTACCTCGTGGGCACCGGCTTCGTGGTCTGGTTCCTGTCCAGCCTGGCCCCGCGGCTGCTCCGCGTAGACCTCGCCGCGGAGGCCCGCAAGCTCGAGTCCGGATCCCGGAGGTCCACGCCGGCCGACGGCACGACCCCCGCCTACCGCGAGTGGGACGTGCGGGCCTACCGCATCCCGGAGGCGCTGGCCCGGCGTCCGGTGGCGGAGCTCGAGGCTTCGTTCGCCCCCGACCGCGTGTTCGTGCTGCGCGCGCGGCGCGGCGCGGAAGTCCTGACCGGGGCTCCGGACCTCGTCCTCGAGCGCGGGGACGTCGCCGTCTTCGCGGCACGGCGGCGAGTCCTCCTGGCCGAGGGATCGCCCTTGCGCGAGGAGGTGGAGGACCGCGAGCTGCTCGACTTCCCCATGGCCGTGCTGGACGTGGTCCTGACCCGCAAGGAGGCCTCGGACCGGAGCGTGGCCGAGATCGCGTCCGCACACGGCCGTGGCGTGGTGCTGGCGAGGCTCGTGCGCGGCGGGGAGGAGATTCCGTTCGCGGCCGAAACGCTGCTCAACCGCGGCGACCTGCTCCGCCTGGCGGGCGCCCAGCAAGACGTCGAGCGCGCGGGCAAGGCCCTCGGCTACGTGGAGCGGCCCTCGAGCGAGACGGACGTCGTGTTCGTCGGCCTCGGCATCCTGGTGGGCGGACTCTTCGGCGCCCTCAGCTTCCAGATCGGCACCCTGCCCTTGAGCCTCACCGCTTCCGGTGGCGCCCTCATCATGGGGCTCGTCTTCGGCTGGCTGCGCGCGGTGCGCCCGACCTTCGGCCGCATCCCGGAGCCCGCCCTCTGGGTCTTCGACACCATCGGTCTCGCCGTGTTCATCGGCGCGGTGGGCCTCGCGGCCGGCCCCGGCTTCGTAGCCGGGCTCCGTGCCATGGGACCGGGCCTGTTCGTGGTCGGCTTCCTGGTGGCCCTGACGCCGCACCTGACCGCCGTCCTCTTCGGACACTACGTCCTGAAGATGAACCCCGTCCTGCTGCTCGGGGCCTGCGCGGGAGCGGGCACGGCCACGGCCGCCCTGCGGGCCGTCCAGGACGAGGCCCAGAGCAAGCTGCCCGTCCTCGGCTACACCGTGCCCTACGCGATCGGCAACATCCTGCTCACCGCCTGGGGGCCCGTGATCGTGGCCTTGACGCGATGAGGCCTGGCGGAAAGCGCGCCTGGATCGGCATGGCCGTGTGGCTCGCGCTGCCCGCGGCGGCCGCCTTCGCCCAGGAATTGGAACCGCGCGCCTATTCCCCGAATCCGACCGGAGCCAACTTCGTGCTGCTGGCCTACGGCCATTCGTCGGGCAACGTGGTCTTCGACCCCTCCGTGCCCATCACCGACGTCTCGGCCAAGGTGAACCAGGGCGCGCTCTTCTATGGCCGAACGTTCGGGCTCTTCGGCCGCTCGGCCAGTGCCGCCGTGCAGCTCCCGTACGTCTGGGGGAACGTGGAGGGGGACGTGTTCGAGGAGCGGCGCACGGTCCACCGCTCGGGTCTCGGCGATCTGCGCCTGCGGCTCACCTCCAACCTCGTGGGCGGGCCCGCGCTCGCCCCGAAGGAGTTCGCGCAGCGCCGGCCGCGCACGACGCTGGGCGCGAGCCTGGTCGTGATCGCTCCCACCGGACAATACGATCCATCCAAGCTCGTCAACCTCGGCACGAATCGATGGTCGATCAAGCCGGAAGTGGGCCTGTCGTACCCGGCGGGGCGCTGGTTCCTCGAAGGCTATGCGGGGGCCTGGCTCTTCGGCGACAACGCCGACTTCTTCGGAGGCTCACGGAAGGAGCAGCAGGCGCTGGCCTCGCTCCAGGCCCACGTCAGCTACGTGTTCCGGCCCCGGCTCTGGCTGGCCGGGGACGCGACCTTCTACACCGGGGGGCGCACGACGGTGGACGGTGTCCGGAAGGCCGACCTGCAGCGCAACACGCGTCTCGGGCTGACCCTGTCCGTGCCCGTGAAACGGCGCGGCGGCTTGAAGGTCTCGTGGGCGCGCGGAATCCTGACTCGGATCGGGGGCGACTTCGACACGCTCGCGGTGGGGTATCAGTTCCTGTGGTTCTGACCCGGCGCCGGCTCGCCTTTTCCGACGGTCTCGTGCCCGCCGAGGCCTTGCGAGTCCCCCTGCGCCGCGAGCGCCCGGTCGTCGGCGTCGCTGAAGGCGCGCTCGACCGAACGCTCCAGGCGCTGCAGCTCCGCCCGCAGCGGAGGATGGCGCTCGGGAGGGAGGACGGAGACGAGGTCCACGAGCAGCGCGCGCTGGCGGCGCGCGACCTGGATGCTGCTGGCGCCGAAGTGCCGGATCTCGGTGAGGGCGAGCTCGACGAACGCCTCCCAGTCCGGCGTCTCGTAGACGAGCCTCAGGCGTCCGTCGCGGTCGCGGGTCTGCCCGGTGTCGAGCCTCCGGTGGCCCACGTTGCGGAGGAGATGATGGATCTGATCCAGCGCGAGAACGGCGGTCGTGGGGTCGTTGATGGCGGGAGACAGCGCTTTGGAGGCGATGTCCACGATGGTGCGCAGCGGGAAAGCCGGGTCCTGCTCGGCCGTCCGTTCCCCGCCCAGGGCCAGGGACTCGCGGAGGTGCTCCTCCTCCACGTCGCGCGGCCCGAAGACACGGAAGACGGGGTCGCCAGTCGCGACGAAGTCCCCCACCTGGGGCACGAGCTCGATCACACCATCCGCCGCTCGCGCCGCCGCCACCAGCCCTGCGGTGTCGAAGGCCAGGACGACGCCGCCTTCCCGGCTCCGCACGACCTGCCGCGCTCCCTCGCCCGGAGCGGCCCGCGGACCCTCCTCCGGCGACTCGGCGAGGAGGCGTGGATAGACCGATTCGATCACGCGCGCGCCATGACGCCCGAGCTCGCAGAGGACGGTCACTGGCCGCAGCCGTCTCGCCAGATGGTCGATGAGGAAGAGGAACGCGACGAGGCTGGCCAGGCTGGCCGCGATCACCACGGCGACCGGAAGCTGGGGCACGGTGCCTTCGATCCTCCCCACCACGGCCAGGCCGTAAACAAAGGTGAAGACCATCAGGCCCAGACAGACGCGGACGGGGCGATGGGCCAGGATGGCGGCGATGACGCGAGGAGTGAGGTTCGCGCTCGCGATCTGGACGGCCACGAGCAGGATCGAGAAGACGAAGACCACGAAGGTGAAGACGGCGGCGACCAGGCCGGCCAGGGCGGCGCGGGCCCCGTCCGGGCCAAAGCCGAACAGCGTCCAGCGAGTCACCGCGTCGAACCGGCGCAGCGCGGGCGCCAGCACGAGGGCGAGCACGATCCCGACGACGGGCACGACCCAGAGAGACGACGCCACGAACGCCCGCAGCCGGTAACGCTGGAGCCAGGTCAGCATGGGCTCATTCGGGCCGGAGTCTACTTCATCTCCACACTGCTCCTCGTCCTCTGGCCGGGCCTGGCGGGCGCCCAGGACTCGCAGTACTGGACGCTGCAATACGGGCCTGTAGCCGAGCTGCTGGGGGGCGTGGTGGTCGGCAGCTCCCGCGACCTCTCGGCCACGTTCTACAACCCGGGGGCGCTGGCCCTGACCAAGGATCCGTCACTGCTGGCCAGCGTCGAGTCGTTCGAGGCCACGCGCCTCAAGGCCAGCACCGGCGCTTCGACGCTCGACTTCTCGGACACCAGCGTCCGGCCCTCGCCGACGCTGTTCGCGTTCGCGCTCCCGCGGAGCCTGACCGGCAGCCACACCTGGGCCATCTCCAGCCTGACCCGGCAGGACCTCGACCTGCGCGTGGACAACTGGCAGGTCGCGCCGTCGCGCCAGGGCGGGGCGGAGTCCCTCTTCGACCAGAGCCTCACCGAGAACTGGTTCGGCCTGAGCTGGGCCCATCCCGTGGGCCGGCAGCTCGGCCTCGGGCTCACGACCTACGTGGTCTATCGCGGGCAGCGCACGCGGCGCGAGATCTCCGGGCAGGCGGCCCTCTCCCCCACTGACGGCGGCGCGGCCCTGGTCATAGAGGACTTCGACTACGCGAACTACCGCCTGGTCTGGAAGGCCGGGTTCTCGACCCAACGCGACTCCTGGGACGCCGGGCTCACCGTGACCACCGCCAGCGTGGGGCTGTTCGGGAGCGGAGAGGCGTCTTATACGCGGTCGGCGGTGGGTGCCGACCTGGGCGCGGGCCGCGTCGTCGCCGTGAGCACGCAACACGCGGACGGCCTCGACTCGCACTACGCGTCGCCCTGGTCGGTGGCCGCCGGCGGGGCCTACCGGCGCGGCAAGAACTCCTTCCATGGCACCGTGGAATGGTTCGGCAGCGTGCCGTCCTTCGACGTGCTCGACCCGAGCCCGTTTGCCTCCGATCCCGCCGCCACCGGCCTCGTGAAGCGGCTCCAGCAGAAGGCGAAGAGCGTCGTGAATTTCGGGGCCGGCTACCAGCGCACCGCCAACGAGCGGTTCTCCTACTACGCCGCCTTCACCACCGACTTCACGTTCGCGGAGAAGGACGAGGCCGCCACCAACGCGCTCTCCACCTGGGACATCTACCACCTGACCGCGGGCGCCTCCATCCTCACCCACAGCGTGAAGCTGACCATGGGCGCGGCCTACGCGTTCGGGAGCGATCAGCGCTCGATCTCGACCCTCGTCGTCCCTCCCGGGGGCGCGCCCGTCCTCACGCCGACGCCGTACGACGTGAAGTTCTCGCGCCTCCGCGTGCTCGTCGGATTCGATTTCGGCCGCTGAGCGAGGTCAGTAGGCTTCGGGGATCCAGCGCCGCGTCTTCATGGGCGCCTCGTCGTCGTAGGCGTGCTTCTTCGAGCGCGCCGCCATCTCCACCTTCTCGCGCTTGATCTTCTCGTACGGGATCTGCTCGAGCAGGTGCGCGATGCAGCTCAGGCGGGCGCGCTTCTTGTCGTCGGAGCGCACGATGTTCCAGGGCGCCCACTCCGTGTCCGTGGCCTCCAGCATCTGGTCGCGCGCGCGCGAGTACTCGTACCACTTCCGCCGTGACTCCATGTCCGTGGCGCTGAGCTTCCACTGGCGGAGGGGGTCCTCGATGCGGGCCTGGAAGCGCTTCTTCTGCTCGCCCGGGCTCACCTCCAGCCAGTACTTCAGGAGGCGGACGCCGCCTTCGACGATCTGCTTCTCGAACAGCGGGCAGAGCTCGAGGAACCGGCGGTGCTGCTCCTTGGTGCAGAAGCCGAGCACGTGTTCGACTCCGGCCCGGTTGTACCAGCTCCGGTCGAAGATGACGATCTCGCCCGCGGCCGGGAAGTGCGCGAAGTAGCGCTGGAGGTACATCTGGCTCTTCTCGCGGTCGGAGGGGGTGGGCAGCGCCACCAGCCGGAACACGCGGGGGCTGACGCGCTCGGTGATGGCCTTGATCGTGCCCCCCTTGCCCGCGGCGTCGCGGCCCTCGAACACGATGATCGTGCGCTCGCCCTTGGCCTTCACCCAGTCCTGGAGGCGGCAGAGCTCGCCTTGGAGCTTGCGTAGCTCCTTCATGTAGGTCTTGGCCTTGAGCTTGCGCCCGGCCTCCGGCTCGGCGTCGTCGTCCGCGACTTCGTCCGGGCCGGCCGTCTCCTTGACGTCCTTCATCGATCCACCTTCAGCGGCTCCGCGACCCGCCCTCCGGGATTCCCATCTCGGTGAGGCGCCGGACGCCTTCGTAGACCTTCGTTCTTTCCGACTCCGTGACCTCCGCGAAGTAGTCGTCTCCGTGGAACACCCGCCCGACCACGGAGATCTCGGGCTCGAGCTCGCGGGCGGGGTCGAGGGTGGCGGCAGCGCGGGACGGCTCGATCTCGAGGCGGCCGCGCCCCCCGGGGGCCGGCGCGAGCGATTGGAGGATCTGGCGGAGCCGGTTGCGAATCTCCACCGCCTCCGCAAAGCGCTCCTTCTGCGGCCGCGCGTCCATCGGCATCCGCGCGAAGAGCCGGACGGTGAAGCCGATCTGGGCGCGGCGGCCGCGCGCCTGCTCGATCAACGGGGCCACCTCGAATCCCGCGCCGTGCGTCTTCGCCCAGGCCGCGACGTCCGATTCCGATCCCATAGGCAAGGGTCCTCGTGCTCAATCTGATCGCTACGGCCGCCGCGTCGCTATCCGGAAACTGCGGGCGCGGCTCACGGGCCGGCGATCCCGCGGTTGACCAGCACCCTGACGACCACGCGTCGGTTCTGGGCGCGCCCCTCGGAGGTCTCGTTCGAGGCAGCCGGCTTCGCCGTGCTCATGGCGCCCGGCGCGAGCATGCGGTAGAAGGGCACTCCGCCGTTCTGCGCGAGCCAGTTCACCACGGCCTGGCTGCGGTCCAGGCTGAGCTTCTGGTTGACGGCCGCGTTGCCCGAGGCGTCGGCGTATCCTTCCACGGCGACCATGTAGCCCTGTATCTCCTTCGCCTTGCTCGCGATCTCCGCGAGGTCGCGCGCCCCCTCCGCGCTGATGGCGGCGCTGCCGACCTCGAAATACACGGCCATTTCGACGGTGATGTCGTACTCGCCGAGCTGGCCGAAGCGCCGGCGGTTCGCTTCGACGCCCTGGCGGTTCGCCTCGATCCCCTGGCGGTTCGCCTCGATTCCCTGCTGGTTGGCCGCGACCTGGTCCTGCGTCTCCGACAGGCCGGCCTGTATGGCGCGCGCCGTCTCGAGGTCGCCGGAGAGGAAGCGAACCTTGGTCGCGATGAGCTGGCCCTTGTCGTCACCGACTCCCTCCACCCCGACCTTGAGGCCGGGAATGAGGGCGGTGGCCGCCGCCTCCTTCTTGATGAGCCCGAGTCGCCCCTTCTTCGCGCTCACGTCGGTGTTCTCGGTGAGCACGGCGACGACGGGTCCCTGATCGGTCTTCACCGTCATGGTCTCGCCGGCCCGGGCGGTGATGATCCCGTCGAGCTTCGCCTTCTGTCCGAGGGTGATCGGATCGGCCGACGTGACGGCCACCGCCGCGAGAGTGCCGGCCGCGACGAGCGACGCCACACGAAGAGCGGAGAGGTTCATGGCTGGCCTCCTGGAGAAATGGCGCCCCTCGGCGGTGCACGTTGCGTGCCGCCCGGGTTCCCTCGCTGGGCGGCGTCGCGCGCGGCACCAGGCGCCAATGGGCTGGCGCCGGGTGCCGGCATTCCGGCAGCAATGCACGCCCGCCGGAACGCGGCATCGGGAATGCAACCGTAACATACGCCGCTGCTACTTCCCTCCTCCGGCAGCGACGCCCATCGTTGGCCACGAGGGCGCCGCGCCGTCTCACAGGGCCGATGTGCGCCAAGGAGTGGACATGAAGTCCGAGAATCCCGACGACAAGACCCCGTCGCCCTCCGACCTCGAGAGCGCTCCCCCCGGCGTGGACCGCCGGACCTTCCTCATGCGCAGCGCTGTCGTGGGCTCGGCGTCGGTGATCACGGGCCGCGTCCTCACCGCGGAGGAGAAGACGAAGGCCGCCACGGCACCGCCGCCCAAGGTCACGCTTTCGCCCGACCTCAACGTGGTCAAGAAGTCGAAGGGCCCGGTCATGACGACCCTGGAGGAGTTCTACAAGGTGGGACCGGGGCCGTCGAGCTCGCACACCATCGGCCCCATGCGCATCACCTACGACTTCTATCAGCGCTGCACCAAGCTGCCCGCGGACCAGCTCGCGCAGGTGACCGGCCTGAAGGTCCACCTCTTCGGCAGTCTCAGCGCAACGGGCAAGGGGCACGGCACCGAGCGCGCCTCCCTCGCCGGGATCATCGGGAAGGAACCGGCCACCGTGGAGCCCGCGTTCCTCGACAGCCTGGTCGAGAAGCCGGACCAGGTCTTCCCGGTCAAGCTCGGCGGCAAGTCGTTCAACGCCTCCCTGAAGGACATCATCTACGACGCCCCCAAGGGCGACTTCCCGCATCCCAACACCATGACGTGCAAGCTCATGGCCGGGGACAAGGTGCTCCTGGAGCAGGAGTACTACTCGGTGGGCGGCGGCTTCATCGAATGGAAGGGCTACACGCCTCCCAAGAAGGGGCAGCCGAAGTACCCCTACGCCACCATGAAGGAGTTCCTGGCCCACGCGAACGCCAACAAGCTCTCTTTCGCGCAGGTCGCGATGGCGAACGAGGTCGCGGTCTCCGGCAAGAGCGAGGCCGAGATCAACGCCTTCCTCGACAAGATCTCGGGCGCGATGGTGGCCATCGTCAAGTCGGGGCTGGCCGCGCCTCCGTCCACGCTGCCCGGGCCCATCAAGCTCAAGACCAAGGCGGGCGAGGTCTACAAGCGCGCGATGGACGACACCTTCGAGAAGCAGCGCGGCCTGGGCGTCGTCTCCGCCTACGCGCTGGCCGGCTCCGAGGAGAACGCGCGGGGCCATCTCGTCGTCACCGCCCCCACCGGCGGCTCGGCCGGGGTCATCCCCGCCCTCGTCTACGCGCTGGGCGAGGGCGGCCGGAAGCTGCCCCAGGAGAAGATCCGGCAAGGCCTCCTCGCCGGCGCCGCCATCGGATACCTCGGCAAGCACAACGCCACTCTCTCCGGCGCGGAGGGCGGGTGTCAGGCCGAGATCGGCGTCGCTTCGGCGATGGGAGCGGCCCTCATCGCCCAGGCCCACGACTTCGAGCCGCAGGTGGTGGCCAACGCCGCCGAGTCCGCCCTCGAGCATCACCTGGGCCTCACCTGCGATCCGGTCGCGGGCTTCGTGCAGGTCCCCTGCATCGAGCGCTGCGCGTACGGCGCGGTCAAGGCATGGACGGGCTTCATGATCGCCAGCAACGAGATCCCCGCCAACCGGCGCGTGGACTTCGACACCACCGTCGCCGCCATGGCCCTCACGGCCAAGGAGATGAACTCGAAGTACAAGGAGACCTCCGAAGGCGGCCTGGCCGTCTCCGTGACGCTCTGCTAGGGCGCCGCTACCGGCAAGAAGGGCGAGCACGATGCTGGAGGCGTTTTCCGCCGGAGCGAGGACGCGTTGAAGAAGGCGGCCGCCGTCGCATGGCTGATCACGGCCGTCTACTACTTCTACCAGTACACGCTGCGCTCGGCGCCGGCCGTCATGATGCCGCAGCTCTCCGAGGCGTTCTCGATGAGCGCCGTGGGCGTGGCCTCGCTGGTCGGCCTCTTCTATTACGGCTACGCCCCGTTCAGCCTGGTGGCGGGAGTGGCCCTGGACCGGTTGGGGCCGCGCCGCGTCGTGCCCCTGGGCGCGGCCGCGGTCGGAGTGGGAGCGCTGCTCTTCAGCCTGGGCAGCAGCGGCGCGGCCACGGCCGGGCGCCTGCTGCAGGGCGCGGGCGGCGTCTTCGCGCTGGTCGGCGCCGTCTACATTGCGACCAGCAGCTTCCCCGCCTCGCGCGCCGCCACCCTGATCGGGGCTACGCAGATGTTCGGCATGGCCGGCGGATCGGCGGGCCAGTTCGTGGTCGGTCCCCTGATCGCGGGCGGTCTTCCCTGGAACCGCTTCTGGATGGGCATGGGCGTGGCCGGCCTCGTCATCGCCGGCCTGCTGCTGGCCCTGCTCCCCCGCGACGAGAAGCCGGCGGCCAGCGGCGACTGGCTCGTGAGCGCCGGGCGCGCGATGTCCCTCGTCCTGCGCAACCCGCAGTCGATCCTCTGCGGGATCGTCTCGGGCCTACTCTTCATCCCCACCACCATCTTCGACATGGTCTGGGGCGTGCGCTACATGCAGGAGGCGCACGGCTTCGACTACGCGTCGGCGGTGATCCGCTCGGCGACGGTGCCCCTCGGCTGGATCATCGGCTGCCCGCTCCTTGGCTTCGTCTCCGACCGGCTCGGCCGGCGCAAGCCGGTCATCGTGGCGGGGGCGCTCGTCCTCATGGCGAGCCTGGTGTGGATCCTCTTCGGCGCCGTCGGCGTCCTGCCACCCTACGTCATCGGGATCATCACGGGGATCGCATCCGGCGCGGCCATGTTGCCCTACACGGTGATCAAGGAAGCCAACCCGCCCGCGGTCAGCGGCACCGCCACCGGAGTGGTCAACTTCCTCAACTTCACGTTCAGCGCGCTCCTGGGACCGGTGTTCGCCGGACTCCTGCAGGACGCGGCCGGGCCGGCGCGCGAGATGACCCGGGCGCACTACCAGACCGCATTCCTGCCGCTCGTCTATGGCGTGGGTCTCTCCATCGTCCTCACTTTCTTCTTGCGGGAGACGGGAAGGGCGGCGGCGCCGCCGGTCCAGATCGCGCAACGGGAGATCGCATGAGCCCAGAGACGGGAACGGGAGAAAACGTGTCCAAACGTCGCGTCACCGTCGACGGGAACGAGGCCGCCGCCGCCGTGGCCTACCGGGTCGCCGAGGCGATCGCGATCTATCCGATCACGCCCAGCTCGACGATGGCGGAGCTGTGCGACGAGTGGGCGAGCAAGGGGAAGACCAACCTCTGGGGCGTCGTCCCGGAGATGGCGGAGATGCAGTCGGAAGGGGGCGCCGCGGGCGCGGTCCACGGCGCGCTGCAGGCCGGGGCCCTCGCCACGACCTTCACCGCGTCCCAGGGCCTGCTCCTGATGATCCCCAACATGTACAAGATCGCGGGCGAGCTGACGCCGTTCACCATGCACGTCACCGCCCGCGCCCTGGCCACCCACGCCCTGTCGATCTTCGGCGACCACTCGGACGTGATGGCCTGCCGGCAGACGGGGTTCGCGATGCTGGTCTCGAACTCGGTCCAGGAGGCGCAGGACATGGCCGCGGTGGCCCACGCCGCGACGCTCCTCTCGCGCGTGCCCTTCCTGCACTTCTTCGACGGCTTCCGCACGTCGCACGAGGTATCGAAGATCGAGCCGTTGAGCGACGACGACCTGCGGAGCCTGATCTCGGAAGAGGCGGTCGTCGCCCACCGCCGACGCGCCCTCACCCCCGACCGGCCCGTGCTGCGCGGGACGGCCCAGAACCCCGACGTCTTCTTCCAGGCCCGCGAAGCCTCGAACTCGTTCTACGACGCGTTGCCCGACATCGTGTCGCGGGTGATGGGGGCTTTCGCCGAGCGGACGGGACGGCACTACCGCCTCTTCGAGTACGCCGGCCATCCCCAGGCCGAGCGCGTGATCGTCATCATGGGATCCGGCGCGGAGACGGTGCAGGAGACGGTGGAATATCTCCAGGCCCGCGGCGAGAAGGTCGGCCTGGTCAAGACCCGCCTCTACCGCCCGTTCTCGCGCGCCGCCTTCCTGGCCGCGCTGCCCGCGAGCGTCCGATCCCTGGCCGTCCTCGACCGCAGCAAGGAGCCGGGCGCCCCCGGCGATCCCCTCTATCTCGACGTGATGACCGCTCTCGGCGAGGCGCGAGCGGACGGGCTGGCGCCGTTCGAGTCGGAGCCGCGCGTCATCGCCGGCCGCTATGGGCTTTCATCGAAGGAGTTCACGCCGGGAATGGTGAAGGCGGTCTTCGACGAGCTCGGCCGCGAGAATCCCCGGCGCCACTTCACGGTCGGCATCGTGGACGACGTGACCCACCTGTCGCTGCCCTGGGACGCCTCGTTCCGCACGGAGGGGAAGGACGTCTCCACTTCCCTCTTCTACGGCCTGGGAGCGGACGGCACCGTGGGCGCGAACAAGAACTCGATCAAGATCATCGGCCAGGAGACCGACCGCCACGTCCAGGGTTACTTCGTCTACGACTCCAAGAAGTCGGGGGCGATCACCGTCTCGCACCTCCGCTCCAGCCCGAACCCCATCCGCTCCGCCTACCTCGTGGACCGCGCCAGCTTCGTGGCCTGCCATCAGTTCGAGTTCGTGGACAAGATCGACGTCCTCGAATACGCCGCGCCCGGAGCCGTCTTCCTCCTGAACGCGCCTCATGCCGCGGACGCGGTATGGGACCACCTGCCCCGCGAGATGCAGGAGCAGATCGTGGAGAAGAAGATCCGCTTCTTCGCGATCGACGCCTACGCCCTGGCCAAGAAAGTGGGGATGGGCGGGCGCATCAACACGATCATGCAGACGTGCTTCTTCGGCATCTCCGGCATCCTGCCCCGCGACGAGGCCATCGGGCACATCAAGAAGTCCATCGAGAAGTCCTACGGCAAGCGCGGGCCGGAGGTGGTGCGCCGGAACTGGGAGGTGGTGGACCAGGCGCTTGCAAATCTCCAGGAGGTCGCCGTGCCCGGCGCCCCCAGCGCGACGCGCACGCGTCCGCCCCTCGTGTCCGAGAAGGCCCCCGACTTCGTGCAGAAGATCACGGCGGTGATGCTGGCGGGCAAGGGCGATCTCCTCCCCGTCAGCGCCTTTCCCGTCGACGGAACCTGGCCCACGGGCACCGCGAAATGGGAGAAGCGGAACCTCGCCCTGGAGATTCCCGTGTGGGACCCCCGGATCTGCATCCAGTGCAACCAGTGCGCACTCGTGTGCCCGCACGCTGCCATCCGGGCCAAGGTCTACGACGAGGGGGCGCTGGCCGCGCGGCCTTCCACCTTCAAGGCCACGGACTACCGCGGGAACGAATACAAGGGAAAGCAGTTCACGATCCAGGTCGCCCCCGAGGACTGCACCGGCTGCAACCTCTGCATCAACGTCTGCCCGGCCAAGGACCGGACCAACCCCAAGCACAAGGCCATCAACATGGCGCCCCAGGCCCCGCTCCGGGAGGCGGAGCGGGCCAACTACGACTTCTTCCTCGACCTGCCCGAGCTGCCGCGCACGGAAGTGGCCCGCCTCGATCACAAGGGCTCGCAGTTCCTGGAGCCGCTCTTCGAGTACTCCGGGGCCTGCGCGGGCTGCGGCGAGACGCCCTACCTCAAGATGCTCACCCAGCTCTTCGGCGACCGCCTGCTCGTGGCCAACGCGACGGGCTGCTCGTCCATCTACGGCGGCAACCTCCCCACCACTCCGTACACCACGAACCGTGACGGCCGGGGCCCGGCGTGGGCGAACTCGCTCTTCGAGGACAACGCCGAGTTCGGCTTCGGCTTCCGCATGGCCCTCGACGCGCACATGGCCGCCGCCCGCGTCCTCGTGAAGCACGTCGCACCGCAGCTCGGCGACGGGCTGGCCACGGCGCTACTCGAGGCGGACCAGACGGGCGAAGCGGGCATCGCCGCCCAGCGCGAGCGGGTGGCGGCGCTCAAGGCGGCGCTGGCCCGTCTCCAGACCGCGGAAGCGCGCCGGCTCGAGACGTTCGCCGACTACCTCGTGAAGAAAAGCGTCTGGCTGGTGGGCGGCGACGGATGGGCCTACGACATCGGCTACGGCGGGCTCGACCACGTCCTGGCCAGCCGCCGCGACGTCAACGTCCTCGTCATGGACACGGAGGTCTACTCCAACACGGGCGGGCAGGCCTCCAAGGCCACGCCGCTCGGGGCCTCGGCCAAGTTCGCGACCGCGGGAAAGGCCGTCAACAAGAAGGACATCGGCCTGCTCGCCACCATGTACGGCCACGTCTACGTGGCCCGCGTGGCCTTCGGGGCCAAGATGGCCCAGACCGCGCAAGCCTTCCTCGAGGCCGAGGCGCATCCCGGCCCTTCGCTCATCGTGGCCTACAGCCATTGCATCGCGCACGGCTACGACATGGCCCAGGGGGCGGCCCAGCAGAAGCGGGCGGTGGAGTCCGGCGTCTGGCCGCTCTACCGCTTCGACCCCGCGCGCCTCTACCGGGGCGAGGCCCCTCTGCACCTCGACTACGCGGCCCCCAAGGGCAGCGTCGGCGACTACATGCGCAACGAGTCGCGCTTCCGCATGGTCGAGCGCGCGGATCCCGAGCGCTACAAGAAGTTCGTGGCGGACTCGCAAGAGGCGGCCCGCCGCCGTTACCTCGTCTACCAGCAGCTCGCCGGGATCAGCGTGCCTCCGCCCGAGCCGGAAGCGGCGGAGCCGCCGGCCGTGCCGCCGGGAAAGGAGGGCGCATGAACCTCGGGACGACGTATCTCGGGTTCCGGCTCAAGAGTCCCCTGATCGTGGGATCCGGCCCCCTGACCGACGACCTCGACGCCGTCCGCCAGCTCGAGGACGCGGGGGCGGCCGCCTTCGTGCTGCGGCCGCTCTACGAGGAGGAGATCGCGGGCGAGCAGATGTCGGCCTTCTTCTCCTCGGAGAGCCACGACGACTCCTTCGCCGAGGCCACGAGCTACGCGCCCGATCCCGAGCTCGCCCCGGGGCCCGACGAGTACCTCGAGCACCTCCGGCGCGTAAAAGAGGCGGTGGACGTGCCCGTCCTGGCGGCGCTCAACGGAACGACCTCCGGCGGCTGGACGTCGTACGCCCTCCTCATGGAGCAGGCGGGCGCGGACGCCATCGAGCTGGAGCTCTACCACCCGGCCAGCGATCCGGAGACGAGCGGGGCCGAGGTCGAGCGGCGGATGCGGGACGTGGTGGCGGAGGTCAAGCGCACGGTGCGCGTCCCGGTCGCGGCCAAGCTCTCGCCGCTCTTCACCGCCTTCGGCCACTTCGCCGGCCAGCTCGACGCCGCCGGGGCGGACGGGCTGACCCTGTTCACCCGCTTCCACCGGGCCGACATCGACGTGAAGGAGCTCGAGGTCGTGCGCACGTTCGCGCCCTCCGACTCCTCGGAGCTGTCGCTGCGGCTTCGAGGGGTGGCGGCGGTGAGCGGACGCGTCAAGGCCTCGCTGGCCGTGGCGGGGGGAGTCCACACCGCGCTCGACGTGATCAAGGCCACCATGGCCGGAGCCCACGCCGTCCACATGCTGTCGGCCCTGGTCCGCCACGGGCCCTATCACCTCACCCGGATGGCCGACGACCTGGAAGCCTGGATGAACGAGAACGAGTGGCGTTCGCTCGAGGAGATGCGCGGGAACATGGGCTTCGATCGGGTCCCCGACCCCGCCGCCTACGAGCGCGCGCACTTCCGGATGGCCCGCCCATGAGCGCAGGGAGCGCATCCACGGGCCCGCGGTCGGGCGACGACTACGCGCTCGTCCTGAACGCCGGCTCCTCGAGCCTGAAGTTCTGCGTGTACCGGAGGCCGGACGCCGACGCCTGGCACCTGGAGGCGCGCGGCCAGATCGAGGGGATCGGGACGTCGCCGCGCCTGTCCGCCAAGGGTGAGACGGGCGAGCGCCTCGCCGACGAGGCGCTCGACGCGGAGGTGCGCGACGGGCGCGCGGCCCTGGACCGGCTCGCCGTCTGGCTCCGCTCGCGCTACGCCGGCTCGCGCGTGCTGGGCGTCGGGCATCGCGTCGTGCACGGGGGCGCGCGCTTCGCGGGCCCCACCGTCGTGACGCCCGCGGTCCTGGAGGAGCTTCGCAAGCTGGTGCCTCTGGCTCCCCTGCACCAGCCCCACAACCTCGGCGCCATCGAGGCGGTCACGGAGCGGCTCCCCGACGTGCCGCAGGTCGCGTGCTTCGACACCGCGTTCCACCGCGGCCAGCCCGCGGTCGCGGAGCTCGTCCCCCTGCCCGCCGACATCCGGCGTGCCGGCGTGCAGCGATACGGCTTCCACGGCCTCTCCTACGAGTACATCGCGTCCGTGCTGCCGGAGGTGGCGCCCGAGATCTCGCGCGGGCGCGTGATCGTCGCCCACCTGGGCAGCGGGGCCAGCCTGTGCGGCCTGCACAACGGGAAGAGCGTCGACAGCAGCTTCGGGTTCACCGCGCTCGATGGGCTGTGCATGGGCACGCGGCCTGGCGCCCTCGACCCCGGCGTCGTCTTGTACCTCCTCCAGACCCTCGGGCTGGGCGCGAAGGACATCGAGACCATCCTCTACAAGAAGTCGGGGCTGATCGGGATATCCGGCGTCAGCAACGACATGCGCGACCTGCTCGAGAGCGTCGAGCCGGCGGCCCGCCTGGCCGTGGACTACTTCGTCTATCGCGCGGCCAAGGAGATCGGTGCCCTGGCCGCGGCCCTGGGCGGGATCGACGGCCTCGTCTTCACCGCCGGCATCGGCGAGAACTCGCCCGAGATCCGGCGGCGCATCGGCGAGGCCTGCGCCTGGCTGGGAGTCGGGATCGATCCCGCGGCCAACGGGGGCAAGGGTCCGCGAATCTCCCGGACGGGGAGCCGCGTGTCGGCCTGGGTCATCCCGACCAACGAGGAGCTCATGATCGCCCGCCACACGGGGCGGCTCCTGGGAATCAGCGGAGCCCGCGCGGAGCGGGCGGAAGCGACGAGTGAGCGATGACCGCGACGGCTGCGCCGGAGGCGGTCGAGCGCGGGTGCGCGGCATTTCGGGCGGAGGGCCTTCATGCGTATTGATGCGATAAGAGCGCCGGTTCTCACCGTCTTCACCTTCGCCTGCGTCCTGCCTTTGGCCGCGTCCGCCGACACCGTCTACTTGAAGAGCGGCGGCGCGTTCTCGGGCCGGATCGTCAGCCGTACCGCGACCAGCATCGAGATGGACATCGGGGCGGGCCGCGTGGGGATTCCCATGGTGAACGTGGCGCGCGTCGAGGAGAGCCATTCCCCGCTCCAGGAATTCGAGGACCGCGCCGCCCGCATCCCGGCGGACGACGGGCAGGCCTGGCTGGCCCTGGGCGACTGGGCGGACGCGCAGGGGCTGGGCACGCAGGCTCGCGAGGCCTACAACCGCGCCCTGAGCGCATCCCCCGACAACGCGCGCGCGAACGAGGCCGTCGGCAACGTCTACGTCGGCGGCCGCTGGGTGGGCGGCGACGAGGCCTACCGGGCGCGCGGCTACATCAAGTTCGAGGGACAGTGGATGACGCCGCCCGAGCACGAGGCGATCCTCCGCGAGCGCGCGGCCGAGAACGCGATGGAGCACCAGCGGCGGGAGAGCGAGGTGCGCACCCGCGAGGCGGAAGCAAGGGCGGACGAAGCAGAGGCACGGGCGCGGCAGGCGGAAGCAGACGCGGAAGCAGCCGCGAAGGCGCAGGACGGCCTCCCCGTCTGGTACGGCTGGGGCGCGGGCCCCACCGTCTGGCCGACGGGGCCGATCGTCGTGCCGCCGATCGCTCGCCCGCTGCCGATCGGGGTGGCGCGGTGAGCGCGGCCCGAGCGCTTCTGATCTTCGTGGCCTCGGCGTTCCTGGCGCCGACCGTCCCGGCGGCGGAGACGGTGGACCAGATCGTCGCCCGGCACGTGGCCGCGCGCGGCGGGCGCCCGGCCCTGGCCGCGGTGCGCACGCTGCGCATGGCGGGACATGCCGTCGCCGGTCCCGGACGGCGCGCGATCGTGCGGCGCGAGATCGCGCGGCCCGACCGGATCCGCACCGAGTTCGAGTTCCAGGGGACGTTGGGCGTGTACGTCTGGAACGGCAAGTCGGGCTGGCAAGTGTCCCCCCTGGACGGGCAGCTCGACGTGCAGCCCCTCTCTCCGGAAGCGGCCGCCCTTTCCGCCGAGCAGGCCGATTTCGAGGGCCCCCTGGTCGACTGGAAGGCGAAGGGCAACTCGGTCCAGCTCGTCGGCCGGGCGGCGCTGCCCGGCGGTCCGGCCGACGAGCTCAAGGTCACGCTGAAATCGGGCGTCGTGCGTCACATCTGGTTGGACGCGAAGACCTCTCTCGTGGTGAAGACGGCGTCCACGCGGAAGGTTCAGGGGCACGAGATGACGTTCGAGGTGACGTACGGCGACTACCAGGAGACGAGCGGCGTGCGCTTCCCGCGCTCGATCGAGATCCAGACGCGGGGACGGCCGGAGATCCTGCGCATCGCGGTCGAGAGCGTGGAGGTCAATCCCGCGCTCGACCTGGCCCGGTTCGAGGCGCCGCGCGGATGACGACGAACGGGAGGCGGTGATGACGAGGTGGAAGACGGTTGTCGGGTCGCTCGCGGCCGTGATCGCGCTCGCCTTTTCGCCGCTGGCCGGCACGGCGGTGCGGGCGTCGCAGGCGGGCAGTGGCGGCGCCCTCTCTCCTGCCTATCTCGACCAATTGCTCGCGCCGGTGGCGCTCTATCCAGACGCGCTGCTCGCGCAGGTCCTGCTCTGCTCGGGCAACGCACGGAAGGCGGGTGAGCTCGCGGCGTGGCTGAAGCGCAATCCCCACCTCAAAGGGAGCGAGCTGCAGCAGGCGGTGCAGGACTCCGGCTTCGAGCCGAGCTTCGTGGCTCTCGCCCCCTTCCCCCAGGTCGTGGAGCTCATGGCCGGAAACCTCACCTGGACTTCGCAGCTGGGCGGCGCCTTCGCGGTGGACCGGGGAGCGGTCTTCGACAGCATCCAGAGGCTGCGGAAGCAGAGCCAGGCCGCCGGCAACCTGAAGAGCACGCCCCAGCAGACCGTCGAGAGCCGCACGGTCGAGGGCGAGCAGGTGATCGTCATCGAGCCCGCCAATCCGCAAGTCATCTACGTACCGGTGTACAACCCCCAGGTCGTCTACACGCAGCCCGCGGCGACCACGACCACGGTCATCGTCCACGAGGACGACGATGACGACGCGGCCGTGGCCGGCGCCCTCGTCGGGTTCGCGGCCGGCGTCGCCATCGGCGCCGCCATCAACAACAACTACTACTACGGGCCCTACGGCTATCGCGGGGGCGCCTACATGTACAACAGCGGCTGGAACGACTGGTACGACGACCGGGAGGACGCGCGCGAGGACTTCTACGAAAACCGCGAGGACGCCCGCGAGGACTACGCCGATCACCGCGAGGACATGGCGGGCGAACGCTCGGACCGGGCCGAAGACGCGCGGGAGAACCGCTCCGACCGATCGGAGAACGCGCAGGAGCAGCGCACGGAGCGGACGGAGCAGCGCGGCGAGCGGTCGGGGGAAGCACAGGCGCAGCGGACCGAGAGGACCGGAGAGAGGACCGGGGAAGCCAAGTCGCAGGCGCAGGCTCAGCGCAGCGAGCGGCAGCAGACGCGCAGCAGCTCCGGCACCTCGGCGTCCACCGCCTCCACGGCCCAGCGCAGCAGCGGCGAGCGCACGCGGCCGACCGGCGAGCGGAGCGGCACCCGTTCGGACGCCTTCTCGAACTACTCGAGCGGCAAATCGACGCGCTCCGCGAGCGAGCGCGGCCAACGCAGCCGCTCCGGTGGCGGTGGAGGGCGCCGGCGATGAGAGTGCGAGCCCTGGTGGCCGCCCTGTCGCTGTGCTCCATTCCCCTGCCCACCCTCGCCGGGCCGGCGGGGCCCAACGGGGCGCGGACCTTCACCTCCGCGGATGAGGCGGCGCGCACGCTGATCGCGACGGTCAAGGCCGGCGACCTCCCGGGCCTCGTCGCGCTCTTCGGCCCGGAAGGACAGGACCTCGTGGACACCTCCGATCCGGCCACCGGGCGGCGGAATCGCGAAGTGTTCGTGGCCGCGGCCGCCGAGGGCTGGCGGCTCGCGGACGCGGGCCCCGATCGCAAGGAGCTCGTCCTCGGCAACGAGGCCTGGCCCTTCCCGGTGCCGCTCGTGCGCGGCTCCGCCGGCTGGTGGTTCGACGCGGCCGCGGGCAAGGACGAGGTCCTCAGCCGGCGCATCGGGCGCAACGAGCTGGCCGTGATCCGCATGCTCGGCCATTACGTCGCCGCCCAGCGCGCGTACGCCGGCGTCGGCCACGACGGGAAACGGGCGGGGCTCTACGCGCGCCGCTTCGGCAGCACCCCGGGCGCGCACGACGGGCTCTACTGGCGCGCCCATCCCGGCGAGACGCGCAGCCCTCTCGGCGTCCTGATCGCGCGGGCGTCCGAGGAAGGCTATCAGCGGCCCGAGGGTGAAGGTCCGGCCCCGCTGTACGGCTACTACTTCCGCATCCTCGAAGGCCAGGGGAAAGCCGCGCCCGGCGGAGCCGCCGACTACGTCATCGGCGGCGAGATGTCGGGCGGCTTCGCGCTCGTCGCCTGGCCCGTCCACTACGGGGCCTCCGGGATCATGACCTTCGTCGTCAACCAGGATGGTGTCGCGCACGAGAAGGATCTGGGACCGGAGACGAGCGCTCTGGTCGGGCGCTTGACACGATACGATCCCGACGCGACCTGGAGGCGGGTTCCCTCCGAGCCCGATCGCGCGTCCACCAGCCGACCCCAGAAGCCGTGAGGAGACGCAATGAGAGAGCCCCTTCGTCCGATCGCTGACACCGCCACCCCCCTGTCATCCGACGAGCTGCGCAAGCTCCACGCCTGGTGGCGCGCGTGCAACTACCTCGCCGTCGGCATGATCTACCTGCGCGACAACCCGCTCCTGCGCGAGCCGCTCCGCGTCGAGCACGTCAAGCATCGGTTGCTGGGGCACTGGGGGGCGAGCCCCGCCCTCTCCTTCGTCTGGGCCCACCTCAACCGCGTGATCAAGCGTGACGACCTCGACGTGATCTTCGTGGCCGGCCCCGGCCACGGCGCGCCGGGCGTGCTGGGTCCCGCCTATCTCGAGGGTACGTATTCCGAGGTGTACCCGGACAAGACCGAAGACGCCGAGGGAATGCAGAAGTTCTTCAAGCAGTTCTCGTTCCCCGGCCACATCGGCAGCCATGTCACTCCGGAGACCCCCGGCTCCATCCACGAGGGCGGCGAGCTCGGGTACAGCCTCGCGCACTCCTACGGCATGGCCTTCGACAGCCCCGACGTCATCGTCGCCTGCGTGGTGGGCGACGGAGAGGCGGAGACGGGACCGCTGGCCACCGCCTGGCACTCGAACAAGTTCCTCAACCCCGCGCGCGACGGCGCCGTCCTGCCCATCCTCAACCTCAACGGCTACAAGATCGCCAACCCGACGATCCTGGCCCGCATCCCGCACGAGGAGCTCGAAGCCCTGCTGCGCGGCTACGGCTACGCGCCGCTGTTCGTGGAGGGGGACGATCCCACGCAGATGCACCAGGCCATGGCGGCCACGCTCGACCGCGTCGTGGCCGAGATCCGCGCCATCCAGAAGGAAGCGCGGACGTCGGGCCGGGTGGAGCGGCCACGCTGGCCGATGATCGTGTTGCGCTCACCCAAGGGCTGGACCGGGCCGAAAGAAATCAAGGGCCACAAGGCGGAGGGCTCGTGGCGGTCCCACCAGGTGCCGTTCTCCGACGTACGCGAAAGCGCCGACAGCCTGAAGCTGCTCGAGACCTGGCTGAAGAGCTACGAGCCTGAGGCCCTCTTCGACGAGGGCGGCCGCCTCCGGGCCGAGCTGCGCGAGCTGGCCCCGCGCGGGACGCGGCGCATGAGCGCGAACCCGCGCGCCAACGGGGGGCTGCTGCGCCAGGAGCTCAGCCTCCCCGATTTCCGCGACTACGCGGTGACCGTCCCCGCCGCCGGCGGCGTCCGCTACGAGAACACGAAGCCTCTCGGCGAGTTCCTGCGCGACGTCATGCGCCGGAACATGACGACCTTCCGCGTGTTCGGCCCCGACGAGACCGCCTCCAACCGCCTGCAGGCGATCTACCAGGCCACCAAGAAGGCCTGGATGGCGGAGCTGCGGCCGGAGGACGAGGACGGCGGCGAGCTCTCTCGCGACGGGCGCGTCATGGAGATGCTCTCCGAGCACACGCTGCTCGGATGGCTGGAGGGCTACCTGCTCACCGGGCGTCACGGCTTCTTCCACACCTACGAGGCCTTCGCCCACGTCATCGACTCCATGTTCAACCAGCACGCCAAGTGGCTCGACATCTCCAAGAACCACGTGCCGTGGCGAGCCTCGGTCGCCTCCGAGAACATCCTGCTCTCCTCGACGGTCTGGCGGCAGGACCACAATGGCTTCTCGCACCAGGACCCCGGCTTCATGGACGTGGTCACCAACAAGAGCCCTTCCGTCACGCGCGTCTACCTGCCGCCCGACGCCAACTGCCTCCTCGCGGTGGCCGACCACTGCCTGCGCTCCACCGACTACGTCAACGTGATCGTCGCGGACAAGCAGAGCCACCTGCAGTTCACCACCATCGACGAGGCGGTCGCGCACTGCGCCAAGGGCGTCGGCATCTTTCGCCGCGCCAGCAACGACGAGGGCAAGACCCCGGACGTGGTCATGGCCTCCTGCGGCGACGTCCCCACCGTGGAGGCGCTGGCCGCGACGGCCATCCTGCGCGAGCGCCTGCCCGACCTGAAGGTCCGCTTCGTCAACGTGGTGGACCTCTACAAGATGCAGCCGGCCAGCGAGCACCCGCACGGCCTCAGCGAGCGCGAGTTCGACTTCCTCTTCACGGCGGACAAGCCGGTGATCTTCAACTTCCACGGCTATCCGTGGCTGATCCACAAGCTCGCCTACCGCCACCACGAGAACCTGCACGTGCGGGGCTACAAGGAGAAGGGCAACATCAACACGCCGCTCGAGCTCGCGATCCTGAACCAGATCGACCGCTTCTCCCTGGTGATCGACGTCATCGAGCGCGTGCCCGGCCTGGCCGCGCGCGCGGCGGCGCTCAAGGACGAGATGAACGACACCATCGCCGGGCACCTCGAATACGCGCACACGCAGGGGACGGACCGGCCCGAGATCAACAACTGGGTGTGGCCCTACTGAAGCCGGGGGAAGGCGAGACGGCGCCGTCTCCACGCCCGCTGCGCCCGGGACGGCACCTGCCTCCCGGAGCCACCCTCGACGCGGGCGGCGTCAATTTCTCCCTCTTCGCGCGCCAGGCCGCGGCGGTGGAGCTGCGGCTGTACGCGAGCGCGGCCAGCGCCGAGCCCTTCCAGGTCATCACGCTCGATCCGGCGGTGAACCGGACGTTCTTCTTCTGGCACGTGTACGTCGAGGGCCTTCCCGCGGCCGTCGCCTACACCTGGCGGGTCGCGCAGAGCGGACCGGTCCTTGCGTCCGCGCCCGAGCTCCTCGATCCCTGGGCGCGCGCGGTCGGCGATGCGGTGTGGGATCGCAAGGCGGCGGAAGAGGGGCGGACGGCCGGCGTCTCCTTGCGTGGCATCGTCGTCGCGCGCCCGCTCGACCGTCGCGGCCGGGCGCGATCCGCCGCGCGCGACCTGGCCGACGCCGTCATCTACGAAGTCCACGTGGGCGGCTTCACGCGGCATCCTTCGGCCGGCGTCCGCCACCCCGGCACCTTCTCCGCGCTCCAGGAGAAGATCCCCTATCTCCAGGAGCTCGGCGTCACCCACGTCGAGCTGCTGCCCGTGATGGCGTTCGACGAGCAGGACGTCCCGCCGGGCGTGGCCGCCCGCGGCCTCCGCAACTACTGGGGCTACAGCACGTACGCCTTCTATGCGCCCCACCCGCGCTACTGCGTCGACCCCGCCCAGGGCCCGCGCGAGTTCCAGGAGTGCGTGAAGGCGCTGCGCGAGGCCGGCATCGGCGTCCTTCTCGACGTCGTCTTCAACCACACCGCGGAGGGAGGAGCGGGCGGGCCCACCATCCACTTCAAGGCCCTCGCCGGCGACTTCTTCTACCATCGTGACGCCGACGGCGGCTACCGCGACTATACGGGCACCGGCAACACCGTGAGCTGCAACCACCCGCTGGTGGCCAGCTTCATCGTGAACTGCCTCGAGTACTGGGCGGACGAGATGGGCGTGGACGGCTTCCGGTTCGACCTGGCCAGCGTGTTCGCGCGCGGCGAGGACGGGCGCGTCCTGGCCGATCCGATGCTGCCCTGGAACATCGAGCTCTCGCGGATCCTGGTGGAGCGGCCCCTCATCGCGGAGGCCTGGGACGCCGCCGGCGCCTACCACGTCGGGGCCTTCCCCGGCATGCGCTGGGCGGAGTGGAACGGGCGCTACCGCGACCTGGTGCGCCGGTTCGTGCGCGGGGACCCGGGGCTGATCGCGGAAGTGGCCACTCGCCTGGCCGGCTCCAGCGACCTCTTCGCCGACGACCTCCGCCCCCCCGCGAGCAGCGTCAACTTCGTCACCTGCCACGACGGATTCACCCTCGCCGACCTCGTCGCCTACAACGGCAAGCACAACGAGGCGAACGGCGAGGAGAACCGCGACGGCAGCAACGACAACCTCTCCTGGAACGGCGGGGTGGAGGGAGACACCCGCGACCCCGCCGTGCTCGCGCGGCGCCGGAGCCAGGCGAAGAACGCCATGGCCGTCCTGATGCTGAGCCAGGGCGTGCCCATGATGCTGGCCGGCGACGAGGTGCTGCACACGCAGCGAGGCAACAACAACGCCTATTGCCAGGACAACGAGCTGTCCTGGCACGACTGGCAGCCAACGGACGAGGGCCGCGGCATGTTCCGGTTCGTGCGCGAGCTGATCGCGCTGCGCAAGCGCCATCCCAGCCTGCGCCGCCCGCGGTTCCTCACCGGCCGTCCTGCGTCCGGACGCCGCCGGCCGGACGTCGTGTGGCACGGCGAGCGTCTCCGCGACCCGCGGTGGGACGATCCCACCGCTCGATCCCTCGCCTTCACGATCGACGGCGCCGACGCGGGCGAAGGGCCGCTCCACGTCGTCCTCAACATGTCCGAGTCCGCGTTCGACGCGGCCCTGCCGCCGCTGGCCGGCTCCGTCTGGCGGCGCGCGGTCGACACCGCCCTGCCCTCGCCGGCGGACATCACCGCGCCGAGCGAGCAGGAGGCCGTCACCAGCGGCGCCTACCTCGTCCAGCCCCGAAGCGTGGTGGTACTCGAGGCCGATCCCGAGGCCTGGACCTCAGCCGGCCCGCTATAGCTTCTTGTCCCGGACGAAGGCCGCGCTCCTCCCCTGCTCGAGGAAGCCGGCGGCGTCCGTGCGGCCGAACAGCTCGATCAGCGAGGCCACGAGCCCTGTCCAGCCGGTCTGGTGGCTGGCCCCGATGCCCGCGCCGTTGTCGCCGTGGAAATATTCGTAGAAGAGGAGGTTGTCGCGCCAATGGGGGTCCTCCTGGAACTTCTCGGAGCCCCCGAACACCGGCCGCCGCCCGTCGGCGTCGCGCAGGAAGATCGCGGTCAGCCGCTTCGCGATCTCGCGGGCGACCTCGAAGAGGTTCATCTGCCGGCCGGAGCCGGTCGGGCACTCCACCTTGAAGCCGTCCCCGTGGTACGCGTAGAAGTTGAGCAGGGCGCGGATGAGCAGGATGTTCACCGGCATCCAGATCGGGCCCCGCCAGTTGGAGTTCCCGCCGAACATGCCGCTGTCGGAGTCGCCGGGCACGTAGGAGACGCGGAACTCCTCGCCGTGCACGCGCACCACGTAAGGGTGCTCGAGGTGGTCGCGCGAGAGGGCGCGGATGCCGTAGGGGCTGAGGAATTCGTCCTCGTCGAGCATGCGCGAGAGGATGCGCCGCAGGCGCTCGGGGTTGACGAGCGCGATGATCCCGCGGTCGCCGTGGCCGCGGTGCTGGGCGCCCGTCGGGTGCAGGCTCTTCAACATCTCCGGCCGGCGGCGGGCGCGCTCCGCGAGCTTGGACATCAGCCCGGGGACGTGGTCGCGCTGATGGGGCTCGACGACGGTCGTGGCGCAGAGGGGAAGAAGCCCCACCATCGAGCGCACCTTGAGGCGCGTCGCGCGTCCGTCCGGCAGCCGCAACACGTCGTAGTAGAAGCCGTCCTCCTCGTCCCACATGCCGTCGGACCCGACCCGGTTCATGGCGTGCCCGATGGAGAGGATGTGGTCGACGAACTTGATCGCGAGATCCGCGTAGCTCTCGTCCTCGGTGGCGATCTCCAGCGCCATCTCCAGCATGTTCTGGCTGAAGAGGGCCATCCAGGCCGTGCCGTCCGCCTGCTCGAGGTGGCCCCCGGTCGGGAGCGGCGCCGAGCGGTCGAACACCCCGATGTTGTCGAGGCCCAGGAATCCGCCCTCGAACACGCTCTTGCCGAAGCGGTCCTTGCGGTTCACCCACCACGTGAAGTTCCCGAGGAGCTTGCCGAAGGAGCGTTTCAGGAAGGCGATGTCACCCGTGCCGCGGCGCGCCTGCTCCATCCGGTAGAGGAACAGCGTGGCCCAGGGGTGCACGGGCGGGTTGACGTCACCGAAGTTCCACTCGTAGGCCGGGATCTGACCGCTGGGGTGGAGGTACACGTCGCGCAGCATGAGATCGAGCTGCTGCTTGGCGAAGTCCACGTCCACCACCGCCAGCGTGAGGGTGTGGAAGGCGAGGTCCCAGGCCGCGTACCAGGGGTATTCCCACTTGTCGGGCATGGAGATGATGTCGTCGTTCACCATGTGCCCCCACTCCCGATTGCGGACGGTGGAGGCCGATGTGGCGAACGGATCGACGCCGTGCTCGTCGAGCCACTTGTTGGCGTCGAAGAAGTAGTACTGCTTGCCGCACAACATCCCGGCCAGCCCCTGGCGCATCACCCTCGTCTCGTCCTCGGTTGCGCTGGCGGGGGTGACCGAGCGGTAGAACTCGTCCGCTTCGCGCTGGCGCGCCTCGAAGGTCTCTTCGAACCGGGCGAGCGGGTCCTCGAACGGGAACGGGGCGCGGTCGGTGAGGCGGAAGCGCAAGACGGCGGCGCCCCCTCCGGGTACGTCCAGGAGGTGGTGCGCGGCCACCTTGGTGCCGGGACCGGTGAGGCTCACGGCATCCGCCCGCCCGTGGAGCAGGTAGTCGCCGATGCCGTCCTTCACGCGGGGGGTCGGGTTCGCGGTACCGAACAGCCTCTGGTTGTTGGTCTCGTTCTCCGTGAACAGGAGGGGCACCGCCCCGTCCACATGCAGCCATCGCGGGCCGAGCTCGGCGTGGGAGGCCGCGATCACCCGCTGGCCCTTCCGCGCCTCGGCCGCCTGCAGGGAGGGCCGGGGCGGCTCCGGCCACCACGCCCAGGTGTTCCGGAACCAAAGGGTAGGCAGGACGTGGAGGGTGGCCGCCTCCTTTCCGCGGTTGGCGGCGGTCACGCGGATGAAGATGTCCTCCGGCCCCTCCTTGGCCAGCTCCACGAACACGTCGAAGTACCGGTCGTCCGCGAAGACGCCGGTGTCGAGCAGCTCGTACTCCAGCTCCGTGCGTGAGCGCCGCCGGTTGGTGGCCACGAGCTCGTCGTAGGGATAGGCGTGCTGGGGATACTTGTAGAGGAGCTTCACGTAGGAGTGCGTCGGCGTGGAGTCGAGGTAGAAGTAGTACTCCTTGACGTCCTCGCCGTGGTTGCCCTCGGCGTTGGTGAGCCCGAACAGGCGCTCCTTGAGGATCGGGTCCTGTCCGTTCCAGAGGGAAAGCGCGAAGCAGAGGCGCTGCTTGTCGTCGGAGAAGCCGCAGAGGCCGTCTTCGCCCCAGTGGTAGGCGCGCGAGCGCGCCTGGTCGTGGCTGAAGTAGCTCCAGGCGTCGCCGTTGTCGCTGTAGTCCTCGCGGACGGTGCCCCACTGCCGCTCGCTGAGGTAGGGTCCCCACTTCCGCCAGGGGACATTCTTGTCACGCGCCTCGGCCAGGCGAGCCTGCTCGGCCGCACCCTTCTCCGCCATCACGTCCTCCTTCGCGCGATCACAGCCTACACGAGCGCGGGTTGGAGCGCTCTATCCGGAAACTGCGCGTGACCCGAAGAAGCGCGCGCGACCAGGGGTCCTGCAGTTCCCGGATAGACGCCCCCGCGCGCGGGCGGATAGGGTCGGCCTGGCCACGCCGGAGTGTGGACGAGCGCCGAGGCGCGCTGGAGGATCGAACATGATCAGCGGCTCCCGCGTACGTGCAGCCTTCGTCCTGTCCGTGATGCTGTCGGCGCCCGTGTACGCGCAGAACACGCCGCCACGGCTCCTCTCGGCACCCGTCCCCGCCTCTCCGCTGGGCGCGCAGTCCGGGGGCATCGCCGCCCTGGACGTGACCGTGAACGCGTCGGGCGCGGTGACGGCGGCGGAGACGGTTCAGGACTTCGCCCCCTTCGGCGATCTGATGCGCGAAGCGGTGCGGGGATGGCAGTTCGAGCCGGCCCGTGAGCAGGGCCGCACGGTACCGCGCCACGTGCTGGTGCTCGGGTTCTTCCGGCCGCCGGAGCTCGCCGTCATCGCTCCCCCACGGCCCCGCTACAAGGACACGACCGCGCCCCCGGAGCTCCCCTGGCCGACCGCCGTCACCGTGCCGCCTTATCCGCCCAACGCCCTCGGCAGCGGCAAGGTCGTGCTCGAAGTGGACGTCTCCGAGGAGGGCAAGGTGACGAGCGCCCGTGTCCTCAACCCCGGCTCGCCGTTCGACGGAGCCGCCACCGGCGCCGCCCGCGCCTGGACCTTCCGGCCGGCGAGCCTCGGCGGCCGCGCCGCCGCCGCCCGCGCCTTCTTCATCTTCTCGTTCGTGGGAACGACGCGCTAGGAGGGCCTACTCGAGCCGCAGGCCCGCTCGGCCCAGCCCCTCGACCACGCGGTCCATGACCTCGGGGAACTTGACGTAGTGCCCGATCAGGACACGGCCGCGCGCCGCGAAGTCCGGCTTGTCGGAGAGCAGCTCCGCGAGCTCCGCGGTCGCTTCCGGGACCCGGCCCAGGAGACCCAGGCAGGACGCTCTCATGACGCCGCGCCAGAAGAAGGTCGGATCGCTGTACTCGCGGGCCGACTGATAGGCGGCCCCGAACTCGCCCCGCCGGACGTGATCGGCCCAGAGGCCGACGTGCACGTACGGCAGGCAATGGGGATTGCGCTGCCGCGCGCTGCGGCTCAAGGCCGGGCCACGCTCCCAGTCGCCGAGCATGGTCAGGAGGAAGCCGATCCTCTCGACGTAGACGAGGGAGTCGGGGCTGTGGCGGAGCGCCTCGTCCAGCTCCTCCCGGGCCGACGCGAGCTCTCCCTTGACGAGCAGGGCCGCGGCGAGCACGCAGCGCGCGCTTCTGCTGGTGGCATCCGTGCGCACGCCGCGCTGGGCGCAGCGGATCGCCTCGTCGAGCGTGGCCGGGTTCGCCGTCACCTCCAGCGCGTATTTGGCCAACAGCGCCCGGCCGAGACCGGTCCAGGCGGGGCCGCACTCCGGTTCGAGGTCCACGACGCGCCGCAAAGCGCTGACCACGGGCCCGAGCGTCGTCGGGTCGCGTGCGAGGACGAAGTCGTAGGAGCCCAGGATGGCGTCGAAGGCCGTCGGTGCGGTGTCCGCGCTGCGCCGCTCGCGGGCGAGGAGCTGGACCACGACGCCCTCTTCGGAGCCGATGCGGGCAGCGACGACGCGCGCGACGTCGTGCGGCGTGCCGCTCCAATGCCCCGGCCGGGGCGTCGTGTGGTAGTCGTC
>Ga0207648_10001220_pt1 | contig 28819 bp, 26 predicted proteins | sample KBSMisM32_FD_184310 | JGI IMG/M metagenome (GOLD analysis project Ga0207648, IMG submission 184310) | Miscanthus rhizosphere microbial communities from Kellogg Biological Station, Michigan, USA - KBS Miscanthus M3-2 (SPAdes) (version 2) | ecosystem: Host-associated > Plants > Roots >... | reverse complement strand
AACTGGTGGTGCTGGTCAATCCGGAAATCATCGCTGCCTCCGGCGAAATCGAATGTGAGGAGGGCTGCCTTTCGGTGCCCGGGTACTTCGACAAGGTCGTTCGTGCGGCGCAAGTCACCGTCCGCGCCTGGGACGAGCACGGCAAGCCGTTCGAGCGCACCGCCGAGGAAATGCTCGCCGTATGCGTGCAGCACGAAATGGACCACCTCGTGGGCAGGATGTTTGTCGACTACCTCTCGCCGCTGAAGCGCGCCCGGCTCAAGAACAAGCAGCGCAAGAAACAGCGGCTCGCGGGTTGATTCCGCCGGTACGCGCGCAATGAGGGTCGGCTTTGCCGGCACCCCGGGCTTTGCCGCCCAGGCGCTGCACGCCATCCTTGCGGACAGCTTCGAAGTCCCTCTGGTGCTCACCCGGCCCGACCGGCCCAAAGGGCGCGGCCTGCACGCCGAGCCGTCGCCCGTCAAACGCCTTGCCGGTGAGCGAGGGATGCCCATCCTGCAACCCGCCACGCTCAAAACGGAAGACGCGCGAACGCCGTTGCTTGCAGTGCCGCTCGACGTGCTGGTGGTGGCGGCCTACGGATTGATCCTGCCGCCCGCCGTCCTTTCCTGGCCCCGCTACGGCTGCCTCAACATCCACGCCTCGGCGCTTCCGCGCTGGCGCGGCGCGGCGCCCATTCAGCGCGCCATCGCCGCCGGCGATACCGCCACCGGCGTAACGATCATGCAAATGGATGCCGGGCTCGATACCGGAGCCATGGTCGAGCTTGTCCCGGTGCCGATCGACCCGCGCGAGACCGCGACGACGCTGCACGACAAGCTGGCCGCCGCCGGTGCCGCCGCCGTCGTGCGGGTGCTGCGGCGCCTGGTGCGCGACGGCGTGCTGACCGCGACACCGCAGCCCGCGGCGGGCGCCACCTATGCCGCCAAGGTCGAGCGCGCCGATGCCGTCATCGATTGGTCAAGCCCCGCCGACGTGATCGACCGCCAGATCCGCGCCTTCGATCCGGTGCCCGGAGCGGCCACTCACTTCGGCGCCTTGGCTGTCAAGGTCTGGCGCGCCGATCCGGTTGCGCGTGAAAGTGCCGCTCCGGCGGGCAGCGTCGTCGCCAACGACAACGACGGCATCGACGTGGCATGTGGTCAAGGCGCATTGCGGCTGCGAGAGGTTCAGCCGGCCAGCGGCAAGCGCATGGCGGCGTCCGCCTTTGCCGCCGGGCACGGTGTAGTACCGGGCACTCGTTTTGGCGCGCCCGCAGCCTCCTGACAATGCAAATCGAACAGCAGCAGGCGGCCCGGGCCGTTTTGCATGTCTTCGACGGCATGGCGCTCCCGACGGCGCTCGCGGCGGTCGACGATGGTTCGGCGCTGCGCGGCCGGACGCTGGTGCAGGAACTCGCCTATGGAACATTGCGCCATTGGGGCCGCTGCGAAGCGCTGACCCGGGCGCTGGCGACCAAGCCCGTCACCGACGCGTCACTCGCTGCGCTGGTTGCCGTCGCGCTGTATCAGCTCGACCACACCGATGCGCCCCCGTTCGCCGTGGTCGACCGCGCGGTCGACGCCGCAGGCACCCTTGCCCGCCCGCAGGCGAAGGCGCTGGTCAATGCGATGCTGCGGCGCTACCTGCGCGAACGCGACGCGCTGAACGCGCAGGTTGTCGCGGCCAGCCCGGTCGCCCGCTGGTCCTATCCGCGCTGGTGGATCGGCCGCGTCGAAGCGGACCATCCGCTGCATTGGCAGACGATTCTCGCGGCCGGCAACGAGCGTCCGCCGCTCACGCTGCGCGTCAATCGCCTGGTCGGAACGCGGGAGGCGCTGCTCGCGGCATTCACGGCGGCGGGAGTGGAAGCAAGCGCCGCGGGCGCCGAAGGGGTCATCGTCGATCCGCCGCGGCCCGTGACCGCGCTGCCCGGATTCGCCGATGGCGCGTTCGCGGTCCAGGACCTGGGTGCGCAACTGGCAGCGCCGATACTCGCGCCGCGCGACGGCATGCGGGTGCTGGACGCTTGCGCCGCACCCGGGGGCAAGTCCGCGCACCTGCTGGAAGTTGCGCAAATCGAGCTGACCGCCCTCGATCGCGACGAGGCACGGCTGCCGCGCGTCCATGAAAACCTGGCGCGACTGAGGCACGCTTCACGCAACGTGCGCGTGGTCGCCGGCGACGCGGGGGAACCCTCCACGTGGTGGGATGGCCAGCCGTTCGATCGCATCTTGGCCGATATGCCGTGCACCGCGTCGGGCATCGTGCGCCGCCACCCGGACGCCAAGTGGCTGCGGCGCAAATCCGACCTGGCGGACCTGATGGGGAAACAGCAGCGCATCCTGCGGGCGCTATGGCCGTTGCTTGCTCCCGGGGGCAGGCTGCTTTATGCGACGTGTTCAGTGTTTTCTGGTGAAAACGAGCATGGCGTACGCGACTTCATGGCCGAAACACCCGGGGCGTTGCGCGAAACCATCAGATTCGACGCCGAAGTCGCCCGGGAAGTAGGCCAACTCTTGCCTTCCGGGAAGGGCTCGCGCCACAATCAGGACGGTTTCTTCTACGCGCTGCTCCGCAAGGCCTGACGCGGGCCGGGTTGGCTGTAATGGCCATGTTCCCCCCGTCGCAATCGTGGCGGTCCCCTAGCCGCGCCGCCGGAACCGACCCTTGATTGTCTCCGGCATGCCGTTCCGCTACCCCTTCCTTGTCGTGCCCCGCTCGCCGCGCGCTCAATGCCGGCAGGCGGCGCTCGCCGTTCTGGCGCTACTGCTGGCGGCAGTTAGCTGGCTCGCCACGCCGGCGCTGGCCGACTCCATCCCGGTCAGGGCGGCCGAGCTCAGGATCGAGGAAGGCGAAGTCCTGCTGAATGCCGAATTCGAATTCTCGCTGAACCCGACGCTCGAGGATGCGCTGGAAAAAGGCATTCCCCTCTATTTCGTCATCGACTTCGAGCTCACGCGCGGACGCTGGTACTGGCTGGACGAAAAGGTGGCGCAGACGGCGCTGGTCTACCGGGTTTCCTACAATGCGCTGACCCGCCAGTACCGGGTCGCGAGCGGCTTGCTTTCGCAGACCTTCAATTCGCTGGAGGAAGTCGAGCGCTTCATCGGGCGGATCACGTCGCGGCACGTGGTGGCCGCCGACGCGCTGACCAAGGGCTCCAAGTACGAAGCCGCGGTGCGCCTGCGCCTGGACGTGAATCAATTGCCGAAGCCGTTCCAGGTCAATGCGCTGGCGTCTCGCGAGTGGACGCTCGGCTCCGACTGGCAGCGCTGGAGCTTCACGCCATGAGCCCCGCGAACGCAGTGGGCGTGGGGGTCGTTCCATGAGCGCGTTGCCGGGCAAGCGCGGCCTGCGCTGGCTGCTGCTGGTATCGGCGTCGCTGTCGGCCATCGCGGTCTTCCTGCTCGCCACGGCGACGGCGAACACCGCGCTGTTCGCCCAAGGTTACGACACGCTTCTCGTCGTCAATGGCGTGCTGGTCGCGCTGTTGATGCTCGTCGTCGGCTGGCAACTCTGGCAGCTGCGGCGCAACCTGAAGGCCGGCGTCTTCGGCTCGCGGCTCGCGGTGCGCCTGGTGTTCCTGTTCGCGCTGGTCGCCGGTTTGCCCGGCGCGCTCGTGTACGCGGTGTCGGCGCAATTCATCGGCCGCAGCATCGAGAGCTGGTTCGACGTGCGCGTGGATCGCGCGCTCGACAGCGGATTGACGCTTGCCGACAGTTCCCTCAAGTACCTGCTCAACGACACGTCGAACAAGGCCACGCAGTTGGCCGTTGGGCTATCCGACGCGCCGGGCAACCTGTCGATGGCGTTGAATCGCGCCGCCGAACAGGCGAACGTTTACGAGGCGACATTGTTCACATCGACCGGCGGCGTGCTGGCGGTCGCCGGCACCGGAGGCTCGCGCGCGACACCCGAGCCGCCGCCGCCGGAAGCGCTCCGACTCGCGCGCTTGCAGCAGCCTTACAAGAAGATCGAGGAAACTGGAGAGGGCGGCCTGGCGCTGCGCGTCGTGGTGCCGGTGAATACTGACGACGCGGCCAATCCCCTCAAGCTGTTGCAGGTGATCGAGCCGGTGCCCAAGGCATTGGCGCAGGAAGCCGAACGCGTGCGCTCCGGGGTTCGCGACTACCGCGAGCTCACGCTGCTGCGGCAGGGTTTAAAGCAGCTCTACCAGCTGACGCTTCTGCTTACGCTGCTGCTGGCGCTGACGACGGCGCTCGGCCTCGCGGTGATCCTGTCCGAACAATTCGCAGCACCGCTGGGCCTTCTCGCCGAGGGCACGCGTGCGGTCGCGCAGGGTGACTTCACGCGCCGCCCGCCGGTCGTCTCGCGGGACGAACTTGGCGTGCTCACCGAGTCGTTCAACACGATGACGGAGCAACTGGCCGAAGCCCATGGCAAGACCGAAGACAGCCGCCGCGCGACCGAGACGGCACGCGCGTATCTGGACAGCATTCTCGGCAACCTGTCGTCGGGCGTTCTCGCGTTCGATGAGCGGCATCGTCTGCGCACGGTCAATCCGAGCGCCGCGGTGATCCTGCAGCAGCCCCTCGCGGAATTGATCGGGATGCCGCTGTCGGACTGGGGCAAGCGCCTTCCGGCGCTGGCGTCGTTCGCCGAGCTGGTTGCCGAAGGCTTTCGTGGCGGCCGCGACGGGCAATGGCAGCGGGAGGCCGAGGTGGGCGTGGCCAATCTCACGCGGACACTGCTGATGCGCGGAACGCCGCTGCCCGGAACGCCGGTCGCCGCGGGTTTCATCGTGGTCTTCGACGATGTATCCGAACTGGTGCAGGCGCAGCGGGATGCCGCGTGGGCGGAAGTCGCCAGGCGCCTGGCCCACGAGATCAAGAACCCGCTGACTCCGATCCAGCTTTCAGCGGAGCGTCTCGCAGTCAAGCTCGCCGGAAAACTCGAGGGCCCGGACCAGGACACCCTGAAGCGCGGCACGCAGACGATCGTGTCGCAGGTCGCCGCGATGAAGAACATGGTCGACGATTTCGCCATCTATGCGCGGCAGCCGCGGCCGGGACAGCTGCAGCAGGTCGATCTGGCGGCCCTCTTGCTCGACGTGCTGGGTCTGTACGACAATCTGCGCCCGCACGTTGCGTTATCCTTGCCCGAAGCGCCGGTCATGGTTCAGGGCGAGCCCACCCGCCTGCGGCAGGTGTTTCACAATCTCCTCTCGAACGCGGTCGACGCGCAGGTCGACGTGGCCGAGCCGCATTTTGCGATCGCGTTGACCGCTGGTAGCACCGAGGCCACGCTCACCTTTGCCGATGCCGGGCCGGGTTTTGCGGCGGATGTGCTGGAACACGCGTTCGAGCCGTATGTGACGACGAAAGCGAAAGGAACGGGCCTGGGCCTTGCGATAGTGAAAAAGATCATCGATGAGCACGGCGGACGTGTCGTGCTCGACAACGCGCAGCCTACCGGCGCGCGCGTGACGCTGCATTTTCCGACCCTGCCGGCCGCAAAACCCGCCGCCGCAGCGGCCTGACGGAAGAGTCAATGGCACCATTGCATCGGGAAATACTCATTGTCGACGACGAAGTCGGCATCCGCGAATTGCTGTCGGAGATCCTCCAGGACGAAGGCTATCGCGTCGCGACGGCCGAGAACGCGGGCGAGGCGCGCGCTTATCGGTTGAAGCAGCAGCCTGCCTTGGTGCTGCTGGACATCTGGATGCCGGACACCGATGGCGTGACCTTGCTGCGCGAGTGGGCGGGCAGCGGGTTGCTGACGATGCCGGTCGTGATGATGTCCGGGCACGGCACGATCGAAACCGCGGTCGACGCCACCAAGATCGGGGCGTTCGACTTCCTCGAAAAGCCGATCGGCCTCTCCAAGCTGCTTGCCACGATCGCGCGCGCGTTCAAAGTCGCCGCGACGCAGGAGCCTCGGCATGTGTCGCTGACCGCGCTGGGCAGCGGTGCCGCCGTGCGGGAGACCGAACGCGCGCTGGATCAATTGGTCGCCGCGCGTCGCGCGATACTGATCGTCGGCGAGGCCGGCGCCGGGCACGACATTGCGGCGCGCGCGCTGCAGATGCCCGACGCGCCGTGGATCGCGCTGGCCAACGGAACGCGGCTGACCGCGAATCCACAGGCGCTGATCGAGGAGGCGCACGAAGGCACGCTGTATTGCGCAGAGATAGGACAGTATTCCAAGGCCGAGCAGAAGGGCCTGGCCTTCCTGTTGCCCAAGCTCGAGCGCCACGATGTGACGCTCGTCTGCACTAGCGCGGAACCACTGGGCAACCTCGCCGCCGAGGGCAAGTTCGACGCAGCGCTACTGGCGCAGCTGTCCGCAGGAGCGATCATGCTCCCGCCGCTGCGCACGCGGCGCGAGGACATCCCGCCGCTGATCGAACGCTTCTGGCGCGATGCGAACAAGGGCACGACGCCGCAGCCGCTGCTGTCCGCGCTACCCCCTGCCGCGCTTACCGCGCTCTCCAACGCGTATTGGCCGGGCAATCTCGATCACCTGGCCGGCGTCGTTCAGAACCTGGTGCTGCTGCGCGGTGAGGTCACGGTCGACCTCGTGAAACGCCTGCTCGGCGAGGCTGCCGCGCCCAATCCGTCGCTTGCGCCCGAAATCACTGCGCACTTCTTCGAGATCCCGCTGCGCGAGGCGCGCGAGGCGTTCGAACGCATCTATTTCGAGCAGCTGCTGGGCAAGGAGCAGAGCAACATGAGCAAGGTCGCGGAAAAAGCGGGCCTCGAACGCACACACCTTTATCGCAAGCTGAAGCAGCTCAACATCCGCTTCTCGCGCCGCACGGACGAAACGCCGACCTAGTCGCCGGGCATTGGCCGCAACGCCCAACGTGAGCACTTCCATTCCTGCCAAGCACCGGATGTCCGCCCTCGTGGTCGGCGCCATCGGCGTCGTCTACGGCGACATCGGCACCAGTCCGCTGTATACGCTGCGCGAAGCATTCCACGGGCCGCATGCGCTGCCGCTGACCCCGGTTAACGTGCTGGGCGTGCTGTCGGTGATCTTCTGGGCGCTCATCATCGTCGTAACGTTCAAATACGTGACGCTGGTGCTGCGCGCCGACAACAACGGCGAGGGCGGCGTGCTGGCGCTGACTGCGCTTGTCTCGCGGGGATTGGAAGGGCAGCCGCGGCGGCGCTGGTGGCTGGTCGGGTTCGGCATCTTCGGCGCGGCGATGTTCTACGGTGACGGCATGATCACGCCGGCGATTTCGGTGCTGTCCGCAGTCGAAGGGCTCGAGATCATGGCACCGGGACTGCATCCTTTCATCGTGCCGACGACCATCGGCATTCTCGTCGCGCTGTTCGCGATCCAGCGTCACGGCACCGGCCGCGTCGGTGCGCTGTTCGGTCCCGTGATGTGCTTGTGGTTTGTCGTGATCGCGGTCCTGGGCGCGCTGGGCGTCGCACGCCAGCCCGGCGTGCTCGCCGCGATCAACCCGCAGTACGCGGTCGGGTTTTTCGTGGATCACCCGACGCTTTCCTTCCTCGCCCTCGGCGCGATCGTGCTGGCGGTGACCGGCACCGAGGCGCTCTACGCCGATATGGGACATTTCGGCAAGTCGCCAATACGCCGCGCGTGGGCCCTGTTCGTCATGCCGGCGCTGGTGCTCAACTACTTTGGGCAGGGGGCGCTGATCCTGGCGGACCCCTCAGCGGTGAAGAACCCGTTCTATCTCCTGGCGCCGGCATGGGGGCTGTTGCCGCTGGTGATGCTGGCGACATGCGCGACGGTGATCGCGTCGCAAGCGGTGATTTCCGGCGCATTCTCGCTGACGCGGCAGGCGATCCAGATGGGATATTGCCCGCGGCTGACGATCACGCACACGTCGGAGCGGCAGATCGGGCAGATCTACATCCCGTTCATCAACTGGGCGCTGCTGATCGCGGTGATCCTGCTCGTGATCGGATTCAGGAGCTCGAGCAATCTCGCCGGCGCGTACGGAATCGCGGTGACGCTGGCGATGCTGATCGATTCGATTTCGCTGTTTGTGGTCATGCGGCGCCTGTGGCGGTGGCCGACTGCGCTTGCAACGGTCATCGCCGTCCCGTTCTTTGTAATCGACGTCGCGTTCCTGGCGTCGAACTCGCTCAAGATCCCCGAGGGCGGATGGTTCCCGATCTTGAGCGGCATCGTCGTGTTCACCGTGCTCACGACGTGGAAGCGCGGCCGCGCCATCCTGATGAAGCGCCTCTCCGACGACGCGATGCCCCTCGACCTGTTCATCCAGAGCGTGGAAGCGTCGCCCCCCACGCGTGTCGAGGGCACGGCGATCTTCCTCACCTCGTCGCTCAATTCGGTGCCACACGCACTGCTGCACAACCTGAAGCACAACAAAGTGCTGCACGAGCGTATCGTGTTCCTGACCGTCGTGACCGGCGACGTTCCGACGGTGCCGGACGACGAACGCTACGAGGCCAAGCCGCTGGGCTGCGATTTCTTCCAGATCATCGCGCACTACGGCTTCAAGGACGACCCGGACATCCCGGAACTCCTCGACGAGTGCGGACGCCGCGGATTCGTCTTCGACATGATGGAGACGTCGTTCTTCGTGTCGCGGGAAACGCTGATTCCCACCGTGGCCCCCGGCATGGCGCTTTGGCGCGAGAGGCTGTTCGTGTCGATGTCCAAGAACGCGACCAAGGCGTCGGACTTCTTCCGCATTCCGTCCAATCGCGTCGTGGAACTGGGCACGCAGGTCGAGCTCTAGGCTGCCTATGAGCCTCCGCGGCAAAATTTTCCGGTAGCCTGCGCGCGGGACCTCCCCCAGTCAAACTTGTCGTCGCGGGCGCAAAAAAACGCCGGCTCGGGGCCGGCGTCGTGTTGGTGCAGCAGTGGCGCGTCGTTACATGGCGTGCGCCATCTGCCCGCGGATCGTCTTCATTGCCTTGCTTTCGATCTGGCGGATCCGCTCGGCGGACACGCCATACTCGTCGGCCAGTTCCTGCAATGTCGACGTCGAATCGTCCTCGCGCAACCAACGCGCCTCGATGATGCGGCGGCTGCGGTCGTCGAGCTTCGCGAGCGCCGTGTTGAGTCCTTTGGTGCGATTCTGGGCGTTCTGCTTGCGCTCGAGGATCTTGCCCGGCTCGTCGTCGCTGTCCGTCAGGTAGGCGATCGGCGATACGCTGTTCTCCTCGTCGCCCGGCGTCGGATCGATCGATACGTCGCGACCGGTCAGGCGCGTTTCCATCTCCACCACTTCCTCCGGCTTGACGCCCAAATCCTTGGCAATGGCCTTGGCCTCGGCAACCGACAACGCGGCCGTGGTCGCCTTCATGCTGCGCAGGTTGAAGAACAGCTTGCGCTGCGCTTTGGTCGTGGCGACCTTGACCAGCCGCCAGTTGCGGAGGATGTATTCATGCATTTCGGCACGGATCCAATGCAGCGCGAACGAGACCAGGCGAACGCCGCGATCGGGGTCGAAACGGCGCACGGCCTTCATGAGACCGACGTTCCCTTCCTGGATCAGGTCGGCCTGGGGCAGACCGTAGCCAATGTAGTTGCGAGACACCGCAACGACCAGGCGAAGGTGTGACAGGACCAGCGAACGCGCCGCGTCGATGTCGTCGTGTGCCTGCAGGCGACGTCCCAGCGCGGTCTCCTGTTCCTGCGTAAGCAGCGGGAACCGGTTCACCGCCTGGATGTAGTGATCGAGGCTGCCCAGCGACGCGGGGGTAGGGAAAGCCAGGGTCGTACTCGTCATGCCATGCCTCCGGGTTTGAGGTGTCGCCGATGCTCGTTCGAGCAGCAACCGCGAACCACCGAATTGATTTTAGCACTCGGGACGTTGGAGTGCTAAGTGTGCGGCAAGTTCCCGACTAAATCAATCGGGTTTAAGATCGGACACCGGCGATGGTAGTGGTGCGTTTGCCAGCATGAGAACCCGAACCTATGAAAACCAACGATTGCAACGATGGTGAGTGGTCACTCTCTGCCGGCCTTGGCGCGGTATCGCTGCTGCCGGTAGCGGTCGCTAACCTCTACAATGGCAGCCCGCTCTCAGTGGATTTCGACCCTAGTTGCGACCCATGGTTCGTCACGGCATATCGACCCGCGGAGAGATCTACGTCGCCCTGGTGCTGATCGCCGGGGCGGCACTCTGGCTGTTCACGCCGGCCCTGGCCCAACCCGAGAATTATTTTCCGTTCGCGGACCAGCGGGCGTGGCTCGGAATCCCCAACGCGGCCGATGTCCTTTCCAATCTGGCATTCGTGGCCGTCGGCGTAGTCGGGCTGTATCGATTACTAAGGGGGGTGCGGCCGCTTGCGCCGGTGGTCCGTCTTAGCCTCGGGGTACTCTTCGTGGGCCTTTTCGCGACTGGCTTCGGATCCGCCTACTTCCACTGGAATCCAACGAACGACACCCTGGTCGGCGATAGGCTGCCGATGACTGTCGTGTTTGCCGGCGTGTTCGGCGCGATGCTGGCTGAGCGCATCAGCAGCCGCAGCGGCCTCGCTGTCCTGCTTCTGATGCTGGTCGTCGGCCCGGGCAGCGTGTTGTACTGGCATGCCACCGGCGACCTGTCGCTGTACGCGGTGATCCAGTTCGGCGGCATGGCGGCGATTTTGTTGTTGCTGAGCCTGACACCGCGCGGCGGTGATCCGTTTCCGTGGTGGGCGTTGATTGCCTGGTATGGCGTCGCCAAGATCGCGGAGTTCGGCGATCTCTATATCTGGAACGCGACCCGCGAGTTGTTCGCCGGACACATGCTGAAGCATCTGGCGGCCGCGGCGGGGGGGCTGGCAATCGCGAATGCCTTGCGCGGGCCATCTCCTTCGCCGCGAAGAACCTAGCGCGGCAGCGTGTTCTTGTAGACAGTCCCGTCCTTCATGATGACCACGAAGTTGCGCCCGGGATCGGCGATGAGGTTGATGTTCTCGACCGGGTTGCCATCGACGAGCAACAGGTCTGCCAGTGCGCCCTCCTCCACCACGCCAAGCTTGCCGCGATAGGGGCTGCGCTTGCCGGAGAGCTTGAGCAGTTCGGCATTGGTCCCGGTGGCCATGACCAGCACTTCCGCGGGCGTGTAGTAGCGGGTCAGGCTGGCCAGAAGCGCTCCCTGCTGCTCCGCGAGCGCCTGCGAGAAGAGGACGTCGGTGCCGAACGCCGTCTTGATCTTGTATTTTTTCGCCAAGTTGTAGGCGACGTCCTGGCCGGCGAGCACTTCCTGAAACTTGAGCCGTTCATCGGAACCGGGCGGAAAGACGTCGGCCATTTGAGGCGGAAACGGCTGGATGCTGAGCCAGATTCCCCGTTCGGCTAGCAGCCGGGCGGTGGGCTCGTCCATGAGATGGCCGTGTTCGATGACCTTCACGCCGGCCTCGACCGAGCGCCGAATCGTTTCCGGCGTGTACGCGTGCACGGTGACGTACGTGCCCCAGTTCTCGGCTGCTTCGACGGCGGCGCGGAGCTCGGGCGTGGTGAAAGTGGCAACGTCGAGTGGACTGTGAGGGGACGCCACGCCGCCGCCCGCGGTGAGCTTGATGTGGGAAGCGCCCTGCATGAGCTGCTCCCGCGCTCGGATACGAACCTCGTCGGGGGTGTCGGTCACGATGCTCGCCCCCAGCGCCTCCTGGCGAACAGGCGGTCCGCCGATCACGCGCGGCAGGTCGATGGGCTCGCGAAAGTCGCCGTGACCGCTGGTGACGGTGAGGATCGCTCCCGATGGGAAGATGCGTGGTCCGGCGATGACTCCCTCGTCGATGGCGCGCTTGAGCGCGAACGACGGTCCGCCGACGTCGCGGACGGTCGTGAATCCGCGCATCAGCGTGGTCGTGGCTTCTGCGCCCGCGAGAAGGGTGAGGTAGCCGAGGTCCGAGGTCATCAACATGGGGGGCGTCGGCCGCACCAGCATGGTGTGCCAATGGTTGTCGATCAACCCCGGCATCAGCGTGCGCCCGTTGCCCGCGATCACCGTGGTGCGCGCGTCGGGCTCGATCGCAATGGGGTCCGCGGAAATGCGCGCGACGGTGTGCCCCTTGACCAGCACATTGGTCGGCCCGGACAACGCGCCGCTTTTGCCGTCGAAGACGCGCACGTTCTGGAACAGCGTGACCGGTGCCGACGGCGCCTGCTGCGCCATGCACACGCTGCACGCGGCTGCGAACAGCGCCGCGGCAATCCCCAACCTGGGCACGGTGACCATCATGGGCATCCTTCGGAAGCATTTGAAGGGTCCGGACACGCCGCAAGGCGTCGCTGCAACCGGCAGCGAGAATTCTAGCAAGCCCGGACCCGCAGGCTAGAATCCCGTCACTTCGAATTCGCATATGCGTACGCATGAAAAGCACTGAATCCCGCCGCCTGGCGCCGACGTTGGCAAGTCGTGTCGCAGGTGCGCTGCGCGCCCTGGTACGCGGGGTCGCGCATGTCTTCTCTGCGGCGCTGTTGATCTGGGCAGCGCTGGCAATCAATTATTCGAACTTGCCGTGGCCATGGCTTCGTCTGATATTGGCGGTGGCGTTCGCGGCATTCGGCATCTGGGCGCTGTGGATTGCGCACAAGCCAAGCATGCGCTGGGTGGTCGCGGGACTCTTTCTCGTCGTGTGCGCCTGGTGGGCAACGATCCTGCCATCGCACGACCGCGATTGGCGCCGCGACGTCGCGGTGATGCCGCACGCCGTCGTCGACGGCGACAGGGTGCGTATCACGGGTGTTCGCGATTTCGACTACCAGAGCCGTAACGACTTCACGCCGCGCTACGTGGAGCGCGAAGTATCGTTGTCGCATCTGACCGGAGTGGACTTCTACGTGTCCTTCTGGATGGAGGGCCCGATCGGGCACACGTTCTTAAGCTTCATGTTCGACAACGCTCCGCCGCTTGCCGTCTCGATCGAGACGCGGCCCGAGGCGCACGAAGGCTATTCGCCGCTGGCGTCGATGTTCAAGCAATATGAACTCATCTACGTCGTCGGCGAAGAGCGCGACCTGGTCCGCCTGCGCACCAATTACCGCGACGAGGAATTGTTTCTGTACCACCTGGCGGTTTCGCCGGCGGCTGCGCGGCGGCTGTTCCTGGTGTACGTCGAGCGGATCAACGAACTCTACGCGCAGGCCGAGTGGTATCACCTGCTTTCCAACAGTTGCACCATCAACATCGTCAGGTATGCGAATGTCGCTGGACGGACGGGTGGACTCGATATCCGGCACGTGCTGAACGGTTTGATCGACCGCTACTTCTACAACACGGGCCTCGTCAACACGTCGCTGGGTTTCGACGAGTTGCGCCGTCGCTCCAACATCACGGAGATTTCACGCGCGGCGGGCAACGGCGACGATTTCCCGCAGCGGATACGCGCGAACCTTCCGCCGGCGCGCCCCTGACGTCAGGCCGATTGAGGCAGCAGCGCGTCGACGAACTCACGCGCGACGAACGGGCGCAGATCGTCGACCGCCTCGCCCACACCGATGAACCGCAGCGGCACCGGATGCTGCCTGGCGATTGCGGCGACAACGCCGCCGCGGGCGCTTCCGTCCAGTTTCGTGACGATGAGACCCGTGAGGCCGACGGCTTCGTCGAACGCCCTCACCTGCGCAAGCGCGTTCTGGCCGGTGTTGGCGTCGAGGACGAGCATCACCTCGTGCGGCGCACCCGCTTCGGCCTTGCCCAGGACGCGCTTCACCTTGCGCAATTCCTCCATCAGGTGCGCCTGCGTCGGCAGGCGTCCAGCCGTATCCGCGAGCACGATATCGATCCCGCGCGCCCGCGCGGCAGCCACGGCGTCGAACATGACTGCAGCCGGGTCACCGCCGGCCTGCTGAATTACAGCGACGCCATTGCGCTCGCCCCACACTACGAGCTGCTCGCGCGCCGCGGCACGAAACGTGTCTCCCGCCGCGAGCAGCACGGAAAGGTTTTGAGACTGCAGCCACTTCGCGAGCTTGCCGATCGATGTCGTCTTGCCGGCCCCGTTGACGCCGGTAAGCATGATGACGAAAGGCCGCTGTGTCCCTATGACCAGCGGCTGTTCGAGCGGCGCGATCAGTTCTGTCATCGCTTCCGCCAGCGTTTCGCGCGGATCGGCATTCGCGCCCGCGCGCTTCCAGCGCACGCGCAGCGCCTCCAGCAGTTGGTCCGTCGCATCGACGCCCACATCGGCGCCGAGCAATGCGTTCTCCATTTCTTCCAGCGCCGCGTCGTCCAGCACGCGACGCACGAAGACGTCGCCGAGCGCAACGGCGATCTTCTCGCGCGATAGACCGAGCCCCGCTTTGAGGCGCTCGGTCCACGACGGCTTGTCCGGCGCGGGTGTTTCGGCGGGGGCTTTCCTGAACAGGTCGAACATCGGGAACCGGCAATTGGAGTGTCGTGCGCCGTCACTCGACGGGCGGAGATTAGAATTCTACCGGTTCGCGTTTTCCCCTCCCTTCCCCACCTGCCCGATGCCCGCAGCAGAAGCCAACCGTGTGCGCATCATCGGCGGCCGATTCCGCGGCCGCGTGATTCGCTTCCCCGCAGCCGCCGGCTTGCGCCCGACGCCCGACCGCGTGCGCGAAACCCTGTTCAATTGGCTGGGCCAGGACCTGACCGGACAGCGCACGCTGGATCTTTACGCCGGCAGCGGCGCGCTGACGCTCGAGGCGCTATCTCGCGGCGCGGAGAGCGCGGTTGCGATCGATCGCAATCCCGGCCTTGTGGCCGCGCTGATCGAAACCGCCAGGACTTTCGGCGCCGCGGGACTCGAGGCGCACGCCGCCGACGCGCGCCGCCATCTTTCCGGCGATGCGGGCCGCTACGACGTGATCTTCCTCGATCCGCCGTTCGCGTCGGACGAATGGTCGTGGCTGCTGCCGGCGTGCGCGCAACGCCTGGACGGCGCGGGATACATCTACGCCGAGGCGGGCCGCGAACTTGGCGCGACCGACGAGCTCACCGTCTGGCGCCATGCCAAGGCTGGCGCCGTGCATTATCATCTGTTCATCCGAGCCGACGGCGTGGCTTCCGACGGCACCCTTCCCGCCCCCCCGACATGATCAAAGTCGTCTATCCCGGCACGTTCGACCCGTTCACGAGCGGCCACGAAGACTTGGTCCGGCGTGCGTCGCGCGTCTTCGACCATGTCATCGTCGGCGTGGCCGACAGCGAATCGAAGCGGCCGATGTTCTCCGCGGCGGAGCGGGTGGCGATGGCGCGTGACACGCTGGCTCCGCTGGCCAACGTCGAGGTGATCGGCTTCTCGGCCCTGTTGATGGACTTCGTCCGGCACCACGGCGCCAAGATCATCCTGCGCGGACTGCGCGCCGTGTCGGACTTCGAGTACGAATTCCAGATGGCCGGAATGAACCGCCACCTGCATCCGGATGTCGAAACACTGTTCCTGACTCCTTCGGAGCAGTACACCTTCATCTCGGCGACGATCGTCCGCGAGATCGCGCGCTTCGGCGGAGACGTGTCGCATTTCGTGCCGGCGATCGTCGATGCGCGCATCCGGGCGCGCGTCGCGGAGATCAACGTCGGCAGGCACTCATGACGGCTCGGGCGTCTATTCGATGGCACTGATGATCACCGACGAATGCATCAACTGCGACGTGTGCGAGCCCGAGTGCCCGAACGCCGCGATTTCGCAGGGACCGGAAATCTACGTGATCGATCCGGCCAAATGTACCGAATGCGTCGGCCACTTCGACGCACCGCAGTGCCGCGAGGTGTGCCCGGTCGACTGCATTCCGGTGTCTCCGGACCACGTCGAGACACCCGCGCAATTGCGCCTGAAGTACGAGGGCCTGATGGCCATCAAGGTCGCGGGCTGATCATCGCGGCTGCTTGACTAGCGCCACCAGCTGGTCGAATGCCTTTCCCCATCCGTCGTGAAAGCCCATCGCCTCGTGCTGCTTGCGGCTGTCCTCGTCTCCGTGAATCACCAGCGCGGTGTATTTGGTACCGGATCCGCTGGGTTCGAGTGAAATGACCGCGGTGAACGGGAACTCGACGCCGGGACACGCGACGGCCCGCTGAGCCGGGCGGTAGCCGGGTGCCAGCGCATTGGTCCAGACCAGTTTTCGGTTCGGCACGATCTCGAGGTAGCACCCGGCGTTAGGGAATTCCTGGCCATCGGGTGAGCGCATCGTCGTGCGGAAGATGCCACCGGGACGAAGGTCGATTTCGCAGTCGACGGTGGTCCACGGCGCGGGCGTGAACCACTTCGTCAGGATCGCAGGCGTAGTCCATGCACGCCAGACCAGCTCCGGGGAGACATCGACGGTGCGCTCGAACACGAGGTCGAGCCGGGCGTCCGGTCGGTGCACGATCGGGGAAGTCATTCTGCATGCTCCTTCAGCGTTTGCAGGACATCGTCGAGTTGGTCGAGACGGCACTCCCACACTTCGCGCTGCCTCGCCATCCATCGTTCGGCCGCCTTCAAGGGCTGCGGCGCCAGCCGGTACGTGCGCACGCGCCCTGACTTGCGGGACCGGACCAGGCCACAGTTCTCCAGTACGTCCAGATGCTGCGAAAAGGACGGCAGCGCCATCCCGAACGGCTGCGCGAGCTGGCTGACCGCGGCGGGCCCAGCGCCGAGCCGCTCGAGAACGGCACGGCGCGTGGGGTCTGAAAGGGCGTGGAAGACCCGGCTCAGTTGCGTGCTCAGTTGCGTCAATTGCTGCGTCGATTGGTTAGGCATTTGCCTAACTATATGCCGGATTCGGCCGCTACGTCAACGGGCACCGACATAGCCGTGCGCGAACGGCCTGCATAAGGATGAGCGCAAATAAAAAGGCCCGCGATTGCGGGCCTTTTTTCCAAGCTTTCGCGAACTCAGGCGTTGGCGGCCAGCGGCAGCGGATCCGGATACATGACGATCGCGTCGACGCTGCTGACTTCGTCCATGAGTTCCTTGATCTGCAGCTTGACGGCGGCTTCCTGCTGCTCCAGCTCGACGATGCGCTCTTCCAGCTCGCCGCTGGCGTGGTGAATGCGCTTGATGCTCTCGAGGCGTCGGCGCAGTTGCAGGTGGTGTTCGCGCACCTGCGTTTCCAGCGGCGACATGACTGCCTTGAGCCACGCCTCGACATCGCGGTTGGCAACGTCGTAGACGTGCTTTACGCGCGACGCGACGGTTTCGAAGAACCGCTTCATCAGTGCGAACTTGGCCTTGCTGACCATGTTCCACAACGTGTTGAAGTGGGTGTTGTACGCGCGTTCGAGCCGCTCGATTTCCTTCTGGTACTTGAGCACCGAGAACTGGGGCGGGTTGAACGGTTCGAGCCCGTGTTCCTTGCCGAAGCGCGTATACATCGCGCGCATCATGTCGTGGATCTCGCCGGCCTGGCGTGCCGCTGCGTCGAGGTCGCTGCGGATCCCGGAGAAGAATTCGCTCATTGCGCCGCGCACACCCTTGGTGAACGGGCTGTCCTCGATGCTGCGGCGAGTGCGGCTGGCGTTGGCGCGCAGCGCCTCCAGGCCGATGTGGTCGAACAACTCGTTCGTCTGCTGCGTGAACACATTGCGCAGTGCGGTGTAGCGGGCGAGGCCGCGCTCGAACAGGTCCTTCTCCTCGCGCACGCGCTCCATCATGTGCCCGACGACGTCCTGGTTCTTGCCGCGCAGGGCCGTCAGTTCCGCGAGCTGCTCGTCGATGCCCGCGACGCGGGAGTCGAGAATCGAGCGCACGCCCGCGGCGAGGGCGCGCAGCTCCGCCTGCGACGCCGCGCCCACGATGTCGCGCTTGGCGGGGATGAGTTTCTGCGACAGCGAGTGCTCGAGCGCGGGCAGACGGCTCCGCGCAAGCAACGCATCGTCGCCGTTGACCTTGGCGAGCAGTGCCTTCTGCGCCGATGCCGCGAACACCTGCGAGCCCGGAACGCCGAGCATCTGCGCCGTGTTCCGCATCTGCCGACTGATTTCCGCGTTGATCTCGTCCTCGGACTTCAAGTCGTCCCACAGGCCGTCGATCTTGTTGAGGATGACCAAGCGGCCGGCCTTTGTCGCCGGGTCGTCGCCGGCCAGATGCTGGTTCCACACCTCAAGGTCGGTCTTGGTCACGCCGGCGTCGGCGGCCAGGATGAACAGCACTGCGTGCGCATTGGGCAGCAGGTTCAGCGTGAGTTCAGGCTCGGTGCCGATTGCATTCAATCCCGGCGTGTCGAGGATCACCAGCCCCTGCTGCAGCAGCGGGTGCGGGAAATTGATGACCGCGTGCCTCCAGCACGGGATGTCGATGGTGCGCCCGTCGTCGTCCTCGAGCGCCGCGAGCATGTCTTCCTCGCCATCGCCGAAAAGTCCGTATTTGCGGGCGAGGTCCACCGGCACGCGCTTCACCTGCGACACGCGCCCCAGCACTTCGCCCATTTTCTCGGCGTTGCCCAGGTCGAGCGGGAACGTCACCCATTCGTCGGCGTAGTTCTTGAATTCGGAAACCGTGGCGTCCTTCAGGCGCGTCTCGATCGGCAGCAGGCGGATCGACGGCGGGCGCGCGGCGTCATAAAGGAGTTCAGTCGGGCACATCGTCGTGCGACCGGCGGACGACGGCAGCAGGCGCTGGCCGAAATCCGCGAAGAAGATCGCATTGATGAGTTCGGACTTGCCGCGCGAGAACTCCGCGACGAACGCGACGATGAGCTTGTCCTGGTGCAGCCGCTCCAGCAGCTGCTGGACCCGGAGGTCGACCTGGGCGTCGGCAAGGTCGTGTTGCTGCAGCCAGTCGTGCAAGCCGGAGATCCGTCCGGACAGCCGGCGGCGCCAGTCGCTATAGGCCTCGAAACGGGCCGCCAGATCGCGTGAATGGGCCATGGTCGTATGCTTGGGCTGTCTTGGGGTCGGGTTTGGGACGCGCGAGGGTTGTCAAGCACAAGTCATGCCGATTTGACGCCTTTTCGCTGAACGGCCATGCCGTACCAGGACCGACAGAGCGGACTATAGCCCCATCCACCGTTTCAAGGCGTCGCGCGAAGGATGATTCCCCTGGCCGCGCCACCACCCAAACGCGTCGCCCCGTGCCGTCTTGGGCAGGTCAACGCTGACAGCCGGGACAATAGAACGAAGCGCGGGCGCCCAGCCTCCGATGCCTGATCGGTGTCCGGCATTTCCGGCAGGGCTCGCCTTCCCTCGCATAGACAAAATAGTCGAGCTGAAAGGAGCCTGGTTCGCCCTCGGCGTCGACGTAATCCCGCAGCGTGCTGCCGCCCTTCGCGATCGCCTCGGTCAGCACCTCGCGGACCTCGCCGACTAACCGCGCGAGGCGTGGCCGCGACACCTTGCTCGCCCGGGTCGTCGGCCGGATTCCGGCCCGAAACAGCGATTCGTTCGCATAGATATTGCCCACGCCGACGACGAGGTGGCTGTCCATCAACGCGAGCTTGATCGCAGCGCTGCGCGAACGCGTCATTCGCCAGAAATAGTCGGCGTCGAATGCCGCGTCGAATGGTTCGGGCCCGAGATCGCGAAGCAGCGGGTGGGACAGGGCGGGGTCCGGCGCCCACAGCATCGCGCCGAAGCGTCTCGGGTCGTGATAGCGGAGGAGCGAGCCGTCGTCGAACACGATGTCGACATGGTCGTGGGCTCGCCACGCCGGCGGTTTCGCGTAGGCCCGCAAGCTGCCCGTCATGCCGAGGTGGACCAGCAGCGACCCGTCGCCCACGCGGAACAGCAGGTACTTGCTCCGTCGCGACAGTTCGTCCACCGTCCGGCCTTCCAGCCTTTTCGGCAGGTCGCGAGGAACTGGCCACCGCAGGCGGCGGTCGTACACGACCAGCTTGACGATTCGGCGTCCCAGGACACTCGGCGCCACGCTGCGACGGGTAGTTTCGACTTCGGGGAGTTCGGGCATCGCGGCGGCGTGGGTTGCGGCGGTGTGCTTCCGGGATTTGTTGCGCCGCCCAATATAGCCTAACATCGACCGCCTGCCGGTCTACTTGCAACCACTCGAGTCCGTATGGCGCGCATCCCGTTCCCGCTTCGCCGTTCCTTCCTCCCGCTACGCGCGCCGCTTGTCGTCGCGTTCGTCGCCGCGTGTTCGCTGATCGCACCCTTGTACGCCGGCGCGCAACAGTTGCCGTTGGAGGGCATCGGCCGCACCGCGCCCGACAAGGCCCAGCCGCCCGGCGCGAATCCGGGGCTTTCCGCGGAGCTGTTCTACAAATTCCTGCTGGCGGAAGTCGCATTGCAGCGCGGCGACATGCCCGTTGCGGCCCGCGCCTACTATGAGGCCGCGCGCGAATTGCGGGACGCACGAGTGGCGCGGCGCGCCACCGAAATCGCGCTGGCATCGCGTCAGCGCGCACTCGCCATAGAATCCGCCACTCTTTGGGCCGCGCTCGACCCCGCGGCGTTGCGTCCGAAGCAGATCGTGGCTTCGCTCAGCAGCGGCGCGTCCGGCAAGGAACTGGCGGACAACGGCGTCGACGACGAAATCCGCGACCGCCTGCAAAAGCTGCTGAGCGATGCCGCAGTCTCCGGCCAGGGCGTCGGCGAAGTCTTCCTGCAAATCAACCGGTACCTCGCGCAGCAGCCGGAGCGCAAGCAGATCTACGAGCTCATCCGTTCCCTGGCCAAGCCGTATCCTGCCAATCCGGAGGCGCATTTCGCGGTCGCGTACGCGGCGTTCGGCGCGGAAATTCCCGCAAGCGGAGGTGTCGACCCGGCCTTGGCGGAGGTCAATCAGGCGCTTGAGCTCAAACCCGCCTGGGAGCGAGCGGCGCTGCTCAAGGCCGACATCCTCGCCCGTGCTTCGCCGGACTCGGCTGTAGCGTTCCTGAAGCAGTTCGTCGCCGACAATCCGGAGGCGAAGTCCGCGGCGGGTGCCTTGGCGCAGGTCTATGTCGAGCAAAAGCGCTATGCGGAAGCCCGCGCGATATTCCAGACACTGTGGGACCGCGAGCGCACCGCCAGGGAATACGAGTTCGGTGTCGCCGCCATCTCGATGCAAATGAAGGATTGGGCGACGGCCGAGGCGCTTTTCACCGACCTGCACAAGGCCGGCTATGGCGAGAACGGCGTCGTCGAACTCTACCTGGGGCAGGTCGCCGAGGAGTCCGGCCGCTATCAGGAGGCGATCGACCGCTATCTCGCGGTACCCGAAGGCGAGCGCGCGTGGATCGCGAAACTGCGTGTCGCGGCGATGATGGGGAAGCTGAAGCGCGTTCCCGAAGCGCGCCGTTACCTGGCCGACCTGCCGGCGGTGACGATCGACCAGCGCGTGCAGGTGCGCCAGACCGAAGCCGCACTCCTGCGCGACGCCAACGACAACCGGGCGGCCTATGACGTGTTGAAGCAGGCGCTCGTCGAGCATCCCGATATGCCGGACCTGCTCTATGACGCGGCTATGGTCGCGGAAAAGCTTGACATGATCGACGAGGCCGAGACCAGCCTGCGCCGCGTCGTCGAATTGAAGCCGGAAGACGCGCAAGCGCTGAATGCGCTGGGCTATACGCTCGTCGACCGCACGCCGCGCACGAGCGAAGGCCTCGCCCTCATCGAAAAGGCGTACAAGCTCGCCCCCGAGGATCCCTTCATTCTCGACAGCATGGGCTGGGCGTTCTATCGCCTTGGCAAGCTCGAGGACGCCGAAATCTATCTTCGCCGCGCGATGACGCAGCGCCCGGACGCGGAGATCGCCGCGCACTTGGGCGAGGTGCTGTGGAAGAAGGGCGATCCTGAAAAGGCGCACGAAGTCTGGCAGTCGCAGCTCCAGGCCTCGCCGCAGAACGAGGTGTTGCTCGAAACGGTGCGCCGCTACACGAAGTGAGTGTGGCGTCGGTGTGACGCCGGGCGTTTCACCGTGACTCTCCCGTCGAAGTTCACTTCTGTCGCGCTCGCCTGCGCGGCGGCCGTCCTGTCCGCGTGCGCGACGGTGCCGCAACCGGCGCAACCTGCGCAACTTGCTCTCTCAACGGCCGATGAGCCTTTCGCGCTCGATGGCAGATTGTCGGCCCGGCGCGGCCCGGAAGGCGCCGCGGCCAATTTCGCCTGGACGCACGAAGACGCCCGCGACCGCATCGACTTCTCGTCACCGTTTGGGCAGGTGTATGCGCGCATCGACGGCGGCAAGGATCGCGTCGTCGTCGAGCGGCCAGGTGGCGCGACCGAGACCTACGCCGACTGGAATTCGATGACGCTCGCGCTGCTGGGCGCGCCAGTCCCAGTGGATCAACTCGCGTTCTGGATTCGCGGCGCGGCGCGCGAAGGCGCCGCCGCAACCGTCGAGCGGGATGCGCAGGGGCGCGTGCTCGTGCTGCGGCAGCAGGCTTGGGAAATCGTCTACGGCTATCCTGACAGCGCTTCGTCCGCGCGGCCGTCGCGCGTGACGCTGCGCCGGCAGGATGCCGAACCCGTCGAGGTCCGCGTCGTCGTCGATCGCTGGAGCGCCGCGCAGGCGACGCCGTGACGGCGAGGAATCGGGCGGAGATGAAGCATCTCATCGTTCCCGCGCCTGCGAAGGTCAATCTGTTCCTGCACGTCACCGGTCGGCGCGCGGACGGTTATCACACGCTGGAATCGCTGATCGCGTTGATCGACTTAGCCGACACCATCACGCTCGAGCGCCGCGACGACGGCGTGATCCGGCGCGAAGCCGACGTTGCGGGCGTGCCCGAGGACCGGGACCTCGCCGTGCGTGCAGCGCGCGCGCTGCAGGCGGCCACCGGCTCGCCCCTTGGCGTAGACATCACGCTGACCAAGCGCATTCCGTTGGGAAGCGGCTTGGGCGGCGGCAGTTCCGATGCGGCGAGCGTGCTCCTCGCTCTGAACCGGCTGTGGAAGCTCTGTTTGCCGCGCGTCGAATTGCTGCGTCTGGCGGTGGGCCTGGGCGCCGACGTCCCGTTGTTCGTCGCCGGCGAGAACACCGTCGCGCGCGGCATTGGCGAAGTCCTGACACCGGTATCGTTGCCGCATTGCTTCGTGACGCTCGCATTCCCTGCGGCGGCAGTGCCGACCGCCGATATCTTCCAGGCGGCGGAATTGACACGCTCGACCGCGTCGGCGAAAATAGACGTCTTTTCCGAGGGTTATGGCCGGAATGATCTCGCGCCCGTCACGGCTGCCCGATTCCCCGCCGTGGCCGCGGCCATCAAAGCGTTGTCGCGCGCATCGCCGCAGGCGCGGATGACGGGTTCCGGGGCGTGCGTCTTCGCGGCGTTTCCTGTCGAGCACGAAGCGCAGCGCGCGCTGGCGCTGTTGCCGCAGGACATGCGCGGATGCGTCGCCCGGACGCTCGCACGACATCCGCTGGCGGCGTTCGCATGAGCGCGGGCCACGATAGAATTCCAGTTTCCGTTGGGGAGTCGCCAAGTGGTAAGGCACCGGATTTTGATTCCGGCATTCGTAGGTTCGATCCCTACCTCCCCAGCCACAAATTCGACAGGCAGCGTCCTTCCACAAGGCGCTGCCTGTTGCGTTTTTGTTAGTTGGCCACGACGCAATTTAGGGGACAATCGCTGCCATGGCCTTTGAACGGATGCGCATCTTCACCGGCAACGCGAACCCCAAGCTCGCGGCGGCGGTGTGCAAGCACCTCAATGTGAGTCTCGGTCGCTGCCAGGTCGGCCGCTTTTCCGACGGCGAGGTGATGGTCGAGTTGATGGAGAACGTGCGCGGCCGCGACGTGTTCATCCTGCAGTCCACGTGCGCGCCGACCAACGACAACCTGATGGAGATCATGGTGATGGTCGATGCGCTGAAGCGCGCGTCGGCTGCGCGGATCACCGCCGCGATCCCTTACTTCGGCTATGCGCGGCAGGACCGCCGGCCACGGTCGGCGCGTGTGGCGATCACGGCCAAGGTCGTCGCCGACATGCTCTCCACCGTCGGCGTCAACCGCGTGATGGTGATGGACCTGCACGCCGACCAGATCCAGGGCTTTTTCAACATTCCGGTCGATAACATCTACGCTACGCCGATCCTGCTGGGCGACCTGTGGAAGCGCAACTACGAGGACCTGATCGTCGTATCGCCGGACGTGGGTGGCGTCGTGCGCGCACGCGCCATCGCCAAGCGCCTCGACTCCGACCTGGCGATCATCGACAAGCGCCGACCAAAGGCCAACGTATCCGAGGTCATGAACATCATCGGCGATGTCGACGGCCGCATCTGCGTCATCATGGATGACCTGGCCGACACCGCGAATACGCTATGCAAGGCGGCCTCCGCGCTGAAAGAGCGCGGTGCCAAGAAGGTGGTGGCCTACTGTACGCACCCCGTGCTCTCCGGGGGCGCGGTCGAGCGCATCGCGACGTCGGACTTGGACGAGGTGGTCGTGACCGACACTATCCCGCTCACGGTGGAAGCGGAAGCGTGTTCGCGGATCCGCCAGCTGTCCTGCGCCCAATTGCTGGCAGAGACGATGACCCGTATTTCGAACGAAGAGTCGGTGAGCTCGCTGTTCACGGACTGAGGGCGCGAGCAGCGAGGAGGGGCCCCGCACGCGGGGATCCGAGCAATTGCGAGTCGACCTCGGAGGCCGACGCGACCATGCCCAATACTCCACGTGCCAAAGAGGCCGAGGGCGCGCTCCAGCCACGCCGACCTGCCCTGCAAAGAGGCCGAGGGCGCGTCCCACGACCCCCTAGCGCCGGACTGGGGAATAGAGTTATAATTCAAGGCTTTCCCGCTGCCGGCCAGGAATTCTCGCGCGCCGTCAGCAACCTGTCGCCAACCACTCGATATCGAGGCGGACGACCGGAAGCGATCTCGTGGCAGGTATGTCTGCGATGAGACTGCCGACGGAAGGCCGCAGACAACCGGAGCAGTCCATGAGCAACATCGAATTCACCGCGTTCCCCCGCAACACCGAAGGCCGGGGCGCATCGCGCCGCATGCGCCGCGCGGGCAAGGCCCCTGGCATCGTTTACGGCGGCACGGTGGCGCCCACGCCGATCGAGCTCGATCACAACGCGCTGTTCCACGCGCTGCGCGGCGAGGCGTTCCACTCGTCGATCCTGACCATGAAGCTGGATGGCGGGTCGAGCAAGGTGTTGCTGCGCGACGTGCAGATGCATCCGTTCCGCAACGAAATCCTGCACGTGGATTTCCAGCGCGTCGACGAGAACAAGAAGATCCACATGAAGGTGCCGCTGCACTTCGTCAACGGCGAGCAGTCGCCGGCCGTGAAATTGTCGGCCGCGATCATCAGCCACGTGACGACGGACCTCGACATCGCGTGCCTGCCCAAGGACCTGCCGGGCTTCATCGAAATCGACCTGTCGGCGCTGGAAGTCGGACACGCGCTGCACGTCTCGTCGGTGAAGCTGCCTCCGGGTGTGACGGTCGTGACCCGCGGCAAGACGGATCCCGTCGTCGCGGCGGCGATCGTCCCGCGCGCGCAAGTCGAAACCGAAGAGGAACTTGCCGCAACCGCGGAAGCCGCAGCTGCTGCCGCGGCGGCGCCGGAAGGCGAAGCCAAGGCCGCCGACGACAAGGGTGGCGACAAGGGCGGCGACAAGAAGGACGACAAGAAGGAAGTCAAGAAGGACGACAAGAAGAAGTAATCGCCGGCTGCGGCCGCATCGAGAGGCAGGCCCGCGAAACCTACGCGGGCCTTCTTTTTTGCGCGGAGGGATTCGTCCGGTCTTCGCGAAACCGATCATGCAAACGCCCATTCGACTCGTCGCCGGTCTCGGCAACCCGGGCCGCGGCTATGCGGGCACCCGCCACAACGCGGGGTTCTGGTTCGTCGACGAACTGGCGGGCAGGCTCAACGCGACCTTTGCCGCCGAGGCGAAGTTCGGCGGCGACCTGGCGAAGGCGGGCGCGTTGCGACTTGTCAAGCCGATGACGTTCATGAACCTTTCCGGTCGGGCGGTCGCGGCAGCGGCGCGATTCTTCGGAGTCCAGCCGTCCGAGATCCTGGTGGTTCACGACGAGCTCGACCTGCTGCCGGGCAAGGCGAAGATGAAGTTCGGCGGCGGGCACGCCGGGCACAACGGATTGCGCGACATCCAGGCGCAACTGGGATCGGCGGACTTCTGGCGCCTGCGCATCGGCATCGGACATCCGCGCGATTCGGATCTCGCGCAGCAGGACGTCGTGGATTACGTGCTGAAGCCGCCGCGCGCCGAAGAGCGCGCGGCGATCGACGAGGCGATGCTTCGCGCGCTGAAGGCCTGGCCGGCAATCGCGCAAGGCGACATGGAAGACGCAATGATGACGCTACATACTGTGCACAAGGAATCGAAATGAGCTTGAAGTGCGGGATTGTCGGATTGCCGAACGTCGGCAAGTCGACGCTTTTCAACGCGTTGACCAAGGCCGGCATCGCCGCCGAGAACTATCCGTTCTGCACGATCGAGCCGAATGTCGGCATCGTCGAGGTGCCCGATCCGCGACTCGCAGCGCTGGCCGCCATCGCCAAGCCCGAGCGCGTGATGCCGGCCGTCGTGGAGTTCGTCGACATCGCGGGCCTCGTTGCCGGCGCGTCGAAGGGCGAAGGGCTCGGCAACAAGTTCCTCGCCAACATCCGCGAGACCGACGCCATTGCGCACGTGGTCCGCTGCTTCATCGACGACAACGTCGTCCACGTGACCGGCGGCGTCAATCCGCTCTCGGACATCGAGACGATCAACACCGAGCTCGCGCTCGCCGACCTTGCCGCTGTCGAAAAGCAGGTCGCCAAGGCCGAAAAGCCCGCCCGGGCAGGCGACAAGGAAGCGCAGCGCATTCTGGTCGCATTGCGCAAGGTCGAGGCGGTGCTCGATACCGGCCGGCCGGCGCGGACCGCTGATCTCTACCCGGAGGAGAAGGACGTGCTCGCACCATTCTTCCTGCTCACGATGAAGCCGACGATGTACGTGGCGAACGTCACCGAGCACGGCTTCCACGACAACCCGCTGCTCGCCGCCGTCCAAGCACACGCGGCGAAGGAAGGCGCGCCGGTCGTGTCGGTATGCGCGGCGATGGAGGCCGAGATCGCCGACCTGTCCGGCGAGGACAAGCGCGTGTTTCTCGAGGATATGGGCGTCACCGAGCCGGGACTCGATCGCGTGATCCACGCCGGCTACAAGTTGCTCGGCCTCGAGACATATTTCACTGTCGGGCCGAAGGAAGTTCGCGCGTGGACAATCCACCACGGTGACACCGCGCCCAAGGCGGCCGGCGTGATCCACACCGATTTCGAGAAGGGGTTCATCCGTGCAGAGGTGACCGCCTACGACGACTTCATGGCGTGCAAGGGCGAGCAGGGCGCCAAGGAAGCCGGGAAGATGCGCCTCGAAGGCAAGGAATACGTCGTCAAGGATGGAGACGTCATGCACTTCCGCTTCAACGTCTGAGCCCACCCGTGCTCAGAGCATGGTTGGGCAGCGCGAGGTCGATCAGAGCTTGCGCAGGTAAGCGAGAAGGGCAGGGACCTCAGCTTCGGTAAACGGACGATCGTGCACCGGCGGAACGACCCCCGGTTGCGTCGTGAGCAACGGCGCCGCCGGTTGCTGGATCGCGACGCGCTGAAAGAACGCCGTATAGTGCTCAAGTACTTCTTCGAGCGTCGCCGCGGTGTTGTTGTGGAAGTACGGCGCGGTGCGGGAGATCCCGCGCAGGCCCGGATTGTCGAAATGCTCGATATCGCCGGGGCCACCGGGGACCGGGTAGCCGGTGAGCAGCATGCGTCCGGGATCGGACGTCGTGACGCGGGTCACGCATGCGGGTTGGGGTGCCGCGCCGCCGCAAGGCGTGCCGCTTGGCACAACGCCGCTGTTGGTGATCTCGTAGGTCCGCACGTTCTCCATCTGGCTTGGGCTGCACGCCTTGAACACGAAGCGCGGCGGACTGACCGTGTCGACGGGACGCGGACACGTGCTAGCTATGGCGTGGTAACGGATGAGAGCGGTCGGTGTGCCCGGCGTGCCCTGCGCGATCGGAGCGCTGCCGCTCGGGTGGCTCCCCTGGTTGCCGTGGCATTGTCCGCACGCCCGGTTGAACACCGCCTTGCCTGAGGTCTCCAGCGCGTTCAGTACGGGGTCGGGGTCGGGCAGCGGACTCGTGTGTGCCGCGATGGCGTCCGACAGGGTCTTCACACTTGGCGAGGAAAACTGCGTGTTCTGGAATCCCGCCAAATCGTCGAGGAAGCTCGGCGGCGGGTCGGTCGCGACTCCCGCATGGTTGCGCAACGCGCTCAGTGCCTGGTTTTGCAGCGTGTCGATGCGGCCGTCGAGCTGGAAACCGCCTCGCGGGTTGGGGCCTCGCAGCGACGCAGGATCAGCACCATCGGGGCCGGTGATGGCGACGTCGAGCACCGAGGGAACGGCGCGCCAGACGTCGGCGACGGTCTCGTTGGTCGGCCGTGCCGATGCCGGGCAAGGCACCATCGGCCCGCAGTCGAGCAGCTTGACGTTCGCGGGCAGCGGCAACGTGACGCGAATGAGGCCGTTCTGTGTCAGGTTCGTGAAGTCGTGCGCGGCGGCGCCATTGGTACGGAAGTCATCGGCGTCGATGGCGCGGAATAGCGGATCGTCGATACCGGTGGCCGTCATCGCCGCGAAACGTGTCTGCGCGGCCGCCGGCGTCAGTTGGAAGTTCTCGGAATCCATGTGGCAGTCGGAACACGCGCGCCCATTTCCTCCCAGGCCTGCGAGTGTCCGGTCGTGGAAGTTCGCCTTGCCTCGACAAATCGGTGTGTCGACCGGTGCAGGCCCCTGTCCGGTGGCGCAGCCATCGGCATCAACCACGGGAGGGACCGCAGCACTATCGCCGCCGCCGCCGCCGCAGCCGGAGAGCGTGATACAGACGAACAACACCAGTGCTGCGGAAAATGGGACGTTGCGGTGGTCCTGGGTCATGGCTGCTCTCCGCGTTGAACTCACTTAGGCGGAAGCAACGCACGATCGCCGTACGACCGCGTGCGAGCACCGTGCTCGTGTCAGAGCGGCTCGGGCCCATTGGCTTCCTATCCACTAGAACGCGATGCGCGTCAGG
>Ga0207648_10001219_pt1 | contig 28831 bp, 29 predicted proteins | sample KBSMisM32_FD_184310 | JGI IMG/M metagenome (GOLD analysis project Ga0207648, IMG submission 184310) | Miscanthus rhizosphere microbial communities from Kellogg Biological Station, Michigan, USA - KBS Miscanthus M3-2 (SPAdes) (version 2) | ecosystem: Host-associated > Plants > Roots >... | reverse complement strand
GCCAGGCGCTCGAGCTGATGCGGCAGGAGCGGCGCGTCCGTCGCGACCACGATGAGGATGGACCCCATCTCGTCTCCCGGCGCGGCGCCCTCGCGGATCTCCTCCCCCACGGGCACCCCGGCCACCAGGAGCTGATGACGGCGGCCGTGATTCGCCTGGACGAGCACGCCCACGGTGTAGCCGCCGCGCTCGCGGGCCACCACGCGCGACGCGGTGCCGATGCCGCCCTTGAAGCCGTAGCAGATCATCCCGGTTCCCCCGCCGACGTTGCCTTCCGCGACGGGACCGCTGGCCGCGGTGTCGAGGGCGGCCGTGAGGTGCTCCGGCCGCACGTGCGGGTCGTAGATGTCGTTGAGGGTGCCGTCCCAGGTCTCGGCCACGATGGGCAGCGACCAGAACGTCCAGTCCCCGTCCGGCTTCGGGGGCCAGCGGCGTGCCGCGTACTGGATCACGGCGTCGCGCACCACGCCGACGGAGTTCGTGTTCGTGAGGACGATCGGGCCCTCCACCAGCCCCGACTCGCGTACCCAGGCCGTCCCCGTCATCTCGCCGTTGCCGTTGAGCGCGAAGACGGCGCCGAAACACGGCCGCGTCGCCTCTTCGCCGCGTCCGCGGGGCAGGATCGCGGTGAGGCCGGTGCGCACGGACGTGCCTTCGGTCAAGGTCGCATGGCCGACGGCCACACCCGCCACGTCCGTGATCGCGTTCCCGCGGCCGGGGGCTCCGAACGCGAACGGGACGCCGAGATCGCGCGCGCGTGCCGCCGTCGGCACGTCGTCGATGGCCGCGGCCAGGCTCGCGAATCCGCCCGCCACCAGCGCGACCAGGACCGGCCAGTGGATTTTCATCGGCCGATCATGCAATGTCCGGAGGTCGGCGGCCACCCGGCCGCACGCGGAGACGGGAGGAACGGCGATGCCGGTGTGGAGCGAGTTCGTGGACGTGATCTACGCGACCCTCGTGTGCGTGTCGACGGCGCTGGGCGGCAGCATGGGCCTCGCCATCGCGGTCGTCTCCCTGGCCACGCGCGTCCTCTTGCTGCCCTTGACCCTGCGCCTGGCCTACCGCGCGCTGGAGGTGCAGGCGGCGGTGAAGAAGATCGAGCCGCAGCTCGCGCGCGTCCGCGAGAAGTACAAGAGCGACCCGCGGCGGGTGATGGAGGAGACGTCGCGGCTGTACCAGGCGAACGGGATCAAGCTCGTCGACGGGGGCAGCCTGCTCGGGACCGTTCTGCAGGCGCCCATCTTCCTGGGACTCTTCAGCGCGATCCGCCGCGGCCTGGCCGCCGGCGGCCGGTTCCTCTGGATCAAGGACCTCGCCCTCCCGGACGCCGCCCTCGCCGGGTGCTGCGCGCTCGTGACCGGGCTCTCCGTCGCCCTCGGGCCGAACCTCCCCGCCGCGCAGCGGATGCCCGCGATCCTGGTGCCGGCTCTCCTGACGGTCGTCTTCCTCGCGCGGATGGCCGCGGGCATCAGCGTCTATACGCTCGCGTCCGGCCTCGTCGGCCTGCTGCAGGCGGTGCTCGTGCGCCGGCGTGCCGCACGTCTGGCCGCGGCCTAGCCTGGCCAGGTTTTGCCGACCCCAGAAGCCGAAACTCCGGCGCGGCAATGGGCCGCGTTCCTGTCGAAATACGATCCGAAGATCGCGGCTCTCGCCAAGGCCGCCGTTGCCCGGATGCGGAAGTACGTGCCGGGCGCCGTCGAGATCGTGTACGACAACTACAACGCGCTCGTCGTGGGCTTCGGGCCCTCCGAGCGCGCGTCCGAGGCCGTCCTGTCCATCGCGCTGTACCCGCGCTGGGTGACGCTGTTCTTCCTGAAGGGCGCGGCCCTCGCCGACCCGGCGCGCTTGCTGAAGGGCTCGGGCACGCGCGTGCGCCACATCGTCCTGGATGAGGTCGCGGTCCTCGATCGGCCGGCGGTGCGCGCACTGATCCGCCAGGCGCTGAGCCACGCGGACCCGCCCATCGACGGCAGGGCGCGGCGAAGGATGGCGATCCGCTCGGTGTCGGCGAAACAGCGGCCGCGGCGCCCGCCCCCGGGGCGGTCGAAGGCCTAGCGCGCGGTCTGCGGCCGGACGAAGGCGAGCAGCGACGTGAAGTACGCCTTCACGAACACGGCCGAAGCCACCAGCCAGCACCGATCGCAGATCATCCCGCCGGAAGCGCCCGCGGTGAGGAAGCGGACGTGGTCGGCGGTCTTGCCGCAGAACGAGCAGGACAAGCGGCTCAGCTCGGATGCATCACGGAGGGGTCGCGCGTACGCCGCGGAGTGCGTCATTTCGGCCTCCTTCACTTACGGCTGCTTGCGAACGCCTTGCGTGGGCAGGTCCACCACCATCTTCGCCGTTTCGCCCGGCCGGATGGAGACAGGCTTCTCCCAGACTTCGTAGAGGGGATGCCGGATGGTCAGCACGTGCGTCCCCGCGGCCAGCGTGATGCGATCCAGCGGCGTGGTGCCGATGACACGCCCGTCCACGGACACCTCGCCCCACGGCCGCACGGCGACCTGGAGCTGTCCCGGCTCCGGAGCGACGGTGGTTGGAGGCACCGTCGCCGCGGTGGTGGAGGCCAGCGGCGCCGGAGCCATCGCGGCGGGCGCCTTCGCGGGCGTCGTGGGACGGGTCGCGACTCCGAAGCCTTTGGGGGGGCGTGAGGTGGGGACAGCGGCGACCACCTGCGCCGGTGCGGCGGCCGCGCTCACGGTCGATGGCGGCGCGACGGGTGCCGCCGCGGGCGCCAGTGTGGCCTCTGGCGCGGAAGCGACCCGGGTCGCCGGCGGCGGCGCACTCTTGCTGTGCCTCGTCACCATCAGCGCGCCCCCGGTAACGGCGACGAGCGGGATGACCAACAGCCACGGCTGCAGGCCCGAGCGGCGCGGGACGGGCGGAGGCGGCGCGGGCGCGGCGACCAACGTCGGCGTCTCCAGCGTCGGCGCCTCCAGCGCGGACGTGGGCACCGGCTGCTGGCGCCGGCTCGGCGAGCGCGCCCCGCGCAGGGCTTCCGCGACGTCGCGCGCGGACGGAAAGCGGTCGGCGGGGTTCTTCTCGAGACAGCGGCGCAGGACCGTGCGTACGGCGCCGGGGATGGATTCCGCTTCCGGCGGATCGAGGGGCGGCGGGTCGTGCAGGTGCTTGAGGATGGTCGAGATCGGCGTCTCCCCGCGGAAGGGCACACGGCCGGTGAAGATCTCGTACACCACGATGCCAAGCGCGTAGATGTCGCTGCGGAAGTCCACGCGATGGCCCTGGGCCTGTTCGGGACTCATGTACTCCGGCGTGCCCACGATGTGGCCGGTGGCGGTGCGCGTGCCGTCGCCTTCGCGCTTGGCGATGCCGAAGTCCATCAGGCGGGCCACGCCGCCCGCGTCGCGCATGATGTTCGGTGTCTTGAGGTCGCGATGGATGATGCCGGCCTCGTGCACGGCCTGCAGGCCCTCCGCGATCTGGATGGCCACGTCGTACGCGTCCGCGGCCGGGAGGGCGCCCCGCTCGCGGAGCTGGTGCTTGAGGTCGACGCCCTCCAGGTATTCCATCGAGATGTAGAAGAGGCCCTGGTCCTCGCCGTAGTCGTGGATCGCGCAGACGTTCCGGTGGCGCACGCGGCGGGCGAGCCGGATCTCGGACTTGAAGCGGTCGGCCATGCGCGGGTCCTGCGCGAAGTCCGGGCGCAGGATCTTGATGGCGACCACCTCGTCCAGGCTGCGGTCGCGCGCCTTGTACACCATGCCCATGCCGCCCTGCCCGAGCGGTCCCAGGATCTCGTAGCGGGAATCGAAGAGGACGCCGGGCCGGAGGTCCACCGTGACGATGAACTGGGTCGGCGTCATGGGCAGCACGGTGCCGCAGCGGGCGCAGGCGTGGGCGTCGGGTGCGTTCTCCGCCTGGCAGGACGAACAGTTCACGCGGGCGGCCTCAGGGGTAGAGGACCGTCAGCGTGAAGGCCTCGGTCCCCGCGCGGCCGCTGTAGTTCGAGACGAGGATGAGGTAGCTCGTCTGGGTCACGCTCGAAGAGAGGGCGGCCGTCGTATCCGACGTGCGGTTCGAGGTGCCGCAGCCCGTGTAGGGTGGAGCCTCGAGCTGGCAGCCGATGCCCAGCGAGATGGACCGGTCCTGCCAGGTGAGCATGGCGTCCAGCGTGCCCGCCCGGCTCGCCGTCACCACGAAGCCGCGTTGCTCCTGGTCGGCCAGCGTGCCGCCGAACGTCTGCGAGCTGCGTGCCTGGGCCGGAGGCAGGGTCGTGGTCGGAGTGGCGGTGGCACCGCCCCCCCCGCCTCCTCCCGCCGCCAGCGCGACGCCGCCCCCCACCGCGGCCAGGCCGCCCACGATGAGGATGGTCTTGCCGCTCCCGCCCTTCTTGGCCACCGCGGCCGGGGCGGGCGTCGGCGCCGCCGCGGGGGCGGGCGTCGCCTGGGCCCGCGCTTCCGCGCGCGCGGCCTCGAAGAGGTCGATGACCTTGGGCGGGAACTTGTCCGGGCTCAGGGTCAGGTCCTTGATCTGGGCCACGGCCTCGCGGAACTTCGCTTTCGCCGCGGCTTCATGGCCCTTCCCGATGTACGCGATGCCCAGGTACAGGTACGCCTGCGACAGGTCGCGGGCGCGGGACGGATCGGCGGTGAGGCGCCGCGCGGCCGCGTCGAGGGTGACGATGGCGGGATCGTAGTCGCCGTCTTCCACCTGCCGGATGCCGCGCTGGACTTCCGCATCCGTCGTGGGCGGCTGGGCCGAAGCAATCGGCGCCCAGGACAGGCTCGCCACGAGGGCCAGGGCGAGCGTTCGACGGAGCACGTGTTCCTCCTGGAGAGACGCGAGAATACGCCGCGCGCCCATGGGCGGCAAGCGCGGGGCCTCAGCCCTGCAGGCGGCGGGAGGCGGCGCGGACGATGAGGTCCACGATCTTGCGTGCGTGTTCGCCCTGGGGGTCGCGCGAAGGATCGTACTCCGTCACTTCGAGGGCCACGACCCGAGGCGAAGCGACGATCGCGGTCACGAGGTCGGCCACCTCCGCGTAGGCAAGACCCGCCCCCGGGGTGAGGAACTGCTTGGCCGGCATCTCCGCGGCGTCGATGACGTCCACGTCGAGGTGGACGAGGATCGGGCCGTCACCGTTGCCCACGCCGTCGAGGGCCAGCGCGGCCGCGACCCGCATGCCCAACCGGCGCGCGGCGGCCGCGGGCAGGGCCAGCCCGAGGTCGCCGAGGGCGGGCCGCTCCCCCGGGTCGACGGCGCGGAAGCCGACGAGCGAGACGTGGTCCGCCGCGACGGCCGGGGGCGCGCCTCCGGCCGCCACCACGTTCGACGGCCCGCGGCCCAGGGCGAGGGCGAGGGCCATGCCGTTGAGGTAACCCGAGGGTGAAGTGTCGGGCGTGTTGAGGTCCGCGTCGGCGTCGATGTAGACGACCCCGACGGGCTGGCCCAGCGTGCGGCTCGCCCCCGCCACCGTGCCCGCGACCAGCGTGCAGTCGCCGCCGAGGACGATGGTGAAGCCTTCGCCGAGCGCGCGCGTCATCTCGTCCGCGGCCGCGCGCACCGCGCACTCCACCACTTCCGCGTTGCGGGCCTGCGGGTGCTCGGCGTCGTCCCGGTACGGGAACAGCGAGAGGTCGGAGAGGTTCACCACGCGCGCGCCCGTCGCGCGCAGGCGGGCGAGGAGACCCGCCTCGCGCAAAGCGAAGGGAGCGCGCTCCAGCCCGGTGGCGCGCCCGCCGGCGGCGGTCGGGACTCCGAAGACCGCGATCTTGCTGGACGGCATGCGGGCAGTATAATCAACCCCCTCCCGGCCGCGCTCTCGAGGGCCCTTTTCGATGAACATCAAGCTCGCGTTCACCCCGGTGTCTCAAGCCGCCGTCGACCTGCTCGTGTTCGTTCTCGACGACGAGCAGGTCCTGCACGAGGTCGACCATCCCGCCATCCGCGCCCACGTGGAGCGCGCGGCGGCGCAATACCGCGAGAAGACGCTCAAGCGCGAATACTTCGCGACCCTGCCCGAAGGCTCCCCCGCTTCCGCGCTCGTGGCCTACTGGAGCCCGAGCCTCAAGGCCTGGAACCTCTGGGAGAACGTGAAGACGTTCACCGCGCGCGCCCTGCGCCTCGGCCGCGATTACCGGCACGCGCGCATCGGCATCGTGATGAACAGCGCGGCGGCGGCGCCCCTCGTCGGCAAGGTGGCGGAGGGCGCGATCGTCGGCGCCTACACCTTCGACCGCTACAAGCAGGACAAGGACGAGTTCCTGCAGAAGGACGTGCAGGTCACGATCCTGGTCCACCCCGACCACAGCGCGGACGCGGAGGCGCGCAAGGCGCGCTACTCGTGGGTCAGCGAGAACGTCAACCGCGCGCGCGACCTCATCAACGAGCCGGGCAACGTCTGCACGCCGGAGTACATCGCGGACCGCGCGGCGGAGGTGGCCAAGGAAGTCGGGCTGGAGATCGAGATCCTGGACCCCGCCGGCCTCAAGGCCCGCGGCTACCAGGGCTGCCTGCGCGTGGGCGCGGGCAGCGCGCACCCGCCGCGCATGGTCATCCTGCGCCACGTGCCGCGCAAGGCCTCGAAGGAGACGATCGCCCTCGTGGGCAAGGGGATCACGTTCGACACGGGCGGCATCAGCCTCAAGCCCGGCGACCACATGTGGGAGATGAAGGGCGACATGGCGGGCGCGGCCGCCGTGCTCTACGCGATGCGCGCGCTGGGCCGCATCGCCCCCGACGTGAAGGTCGTGGGCATCCTGTGCTGCGCGGAGAACTTCCCCGACGCCAACGCGCAGCGCCCGGGCGACATCTGGACGGCCAAGAACGGCAAGTCCGTCGTCGTGGACAACACGGATGCGGAGGGTCGCCTCGTCCTCACCGACGGGCTGCACCGCGCGGGCGAGGAGGGCGCGACGCACATCGTCGACATCGCGACCTTGACCGGGGCCTGCGTGCGCGCGCTCGGCCCCTCCGTGGCCGGCGTCCTGGGCACGGACCGCGAGCTCATCCGCCGCGTCATCCGCTCCGGAGAGAACCACGGCGAGGCCTTCTGGGAGCTGCCCCTGGTCGAGGAGTATCGCGAAGGGCTCAAGTCCCCCTACGCCGACATCAACAACATCGCCGCCGGCGGCCTGGCCGGCGCCATCACGGCCTCGCTCTTCCTGCGCGAGTTCGTGCCCAAGGGCGCGGCCTGGGCCCACCTGGACATCGCCGGACCGATGTTCAAGGAGAAGGATTGGAAATATTACGAGGCGGGTGCCTTGGGTTTTGGCCTCAAGACCCTGGTCGACCTGAGCGAACGGTTCCATGATCCGGTTCCCTGAGCCCAGGGTCTCTTTCGACCGGATCACCGACCTCGTCTACCTCGGCTCCCGCATCGCGAGCCTGGACGACTACCATCGCCTGAAGGCGCAGGGCGTCCGCGCCTGCGTGGACATGAAGCAGGAGGGGGCCGATCCCTGGACGTTCGACGCCTTCCTGTGGCTGCCCACCGTGGACCACGAGCCGCCGAGCCCGATGCACCTGCGCATGGGCATCGCGTTCCTGCGCCAGTGCGAGCAGGCGCGGATGCCGGTGTTCGTGCACTGCATGGCGGGCGTGGGACGGTCCTCGACCCTCGTGCTCGCCTATCTCCTCGCGGGTGAATACGCGGAGCGCGGGGCGGAAGACGCGCTCGACTTCATGTGCGAGCGCCGCGCCTGCGTGGATCCGAACGTGCGGCAGATCGCGGCCGCGGTCGAGGCCGCCAAGGGCTTCCGCGGGTAGCGGTCCGGGAGCCTAGGGCACGGACGGCGGCGGCACCCGCCGCTTCGTCGCCTGCTCGAACGCATAGGCGAGGGCGAGGAGGCGCGGCTCGCTGCAGGCCATGCCCGTGAAGCTCACGCCGAGCGGCGCCGGCTTCGCATTGAAGCCTTCCGGAAAGCCCGGGGCCGGGCTGGCGGGCACGTTGGGCACCGTGCCGAAGGGCACGATCACGGTCGGATAGCCGGGCTTGGCCGCGATGCCCGCCCCCGACCCGCCCGGGAAGAGCAGGGCGTCCAGGCTCTGGGCCTTCATCACCTCGTCGATGCCGTGGGCCGCGCTGAGCGCGATGTCCTTGGCGCGGTCCTCTTCGTACCGCTGCTTGTCCGCGGTGAGGTCCATCTCGTCCGAGACGTCGAGGTTGCTCTCGCCGTATTTGATGGCGCCCGCGCGCTGGTGGGTGATGTTCCAGACGCGCAGGTCGGTCAGCGTCTTCACGGGCGCGGAGGGACCGAGGCTGGCCAGCCACTTGTTGAAGTCGCGCTTCATGCCGTATTTGAAGACGATGGAGCAGTCGTTGTCCCGCCCGCGCCCCTGCTCCGCCCCGGAACAGACGTTCCACTTCAGCAGGTTGCTCTTCTCGTCCTTGTCCACGACGCTCGGGATGTCCGCGGGATCGACGATCACCGCGCCCTGCTGCTTCAGGACGTCGATCGCCTCCGCCATCACCTTCGCCTGGTCCGGGGTGAGGCCGCCGCGGGGCTCGGTGGTGCCGGGGGCGGTGATCTTGTCGTAATAGAACGCCCGCGGGATGCCGATGCGCGCGCCCTTGAGCGCGCCCTTGTCGAGGAACTTCGTGTAGTCGCGCCCGGGCGGCGGCGTGCAGGCCTTGGTGGCGGGATCGTTCGGGTCGGGCCCCGCGCCTTCGACCGCGCCCAGGACGATGGCGGCGTCCGTGACCGTCTTCGCCATCGGGCCCGGCGTGTCCTGGTCGGCGGTGATGGGGATGACCCCGTAGCGGCTGACGCGGCCGACCGTGGGCTTGATCCCGGCGAGCATGTTCTGGTTCGAGGGACTGAGGATCGACCCGCTCGTCTCCGTGCCGATGTTCGCGGCCCAGAAGCTCGCGGCCGTGCCCACGCCGGAGCTGGACCCGCCCGTGGCCAGGGCCGGGCGTCCGTCGAACGTGCCTTCGCGTGGATCGCGCCGCGGATCGTAGGGGTTGAACCCGTACCCGTGCAGGCCGTTGTAGTTCGTCGGCATCGGATAGGGGGCGCCCGCCACCCAGTTCGCGAGCTCGGTCATGCCCGTCTTGGCGATGATGATGGCGCCCGCGTCGCGCAGGTTCCTGGTCACCGTCGCCTCGTAGGGCGGGACGTAGCCGTCGAAGGCGAGGGCGCCGCCCGTGGTCGGCATGTTCGTGGTGTGGATGTTGTCCTTGAGCGCGATGGGGACGCCGTGCAGCGGCCCGCGGATCTTCTTCTGCGCGCGCTCGCGGTCGAGCGCGTCCGCTTCCTCCAGCGCCTTCGGGTTCACCGTGATGGCGGCGTTGAGCTTGTCCTCGTACGTTCCGATGCGGACGAGGTACTGCTGGACGAGCTCACGCGAGGTCACGCGATGCTCGGCCAGCGCCTTCTGCATGTCGGAGATCGAGGCCTCGACCACCGTGAAGGGCGGGGGGGGCGCCTTCTTTTCCTTGGCGTGGGCGGTCGCGGCCAGCAGCAGGCACGGCCCGAGCAGCAGTCGTTTCACGGTCGTCCTCGCAGAAAGGTTCTCAGTCGACGATGAAGGAAGGCGGAGTGCGGAACGCGGTCGCGATGGGCACGCCCGGCGCGCGGTCGGGGAAAGCGCTCCCGGCGGCGCGATAGTTGTACATCATCCGCAGCGCCAGCGTCTCGCCCGGGCCGTAGGTCAAGCCGGGGTTCCGGTCGTTCTCGTTCGACATGACGTCGTGGTAGCTGATCGAGTGGCTGAGGCCGAGCACGTGGCCCATCTCGTGGAGGGCCGTGTTCGTGCGCCCGCCGTTCTGCCGCGAGTTCCCGAGGAACTCCCCGAGGTTGCGGAACACGATGCGGCTGCGCGTGATGTTGAAGCCGGAGTAGGAACGGAACGTCACGGCGAGAGCGGTGAGGTCGGCCAGGGCCGGCTCGGCGGGATCGTAGACGATCTCGACCTCCGCCGGCCCCGTCGTCGTCATGGTGATGGGCAGCCCGCTGACGCGGGAGGCCTCGGCCACGACCACCGCGATCTTCTCCTCCGTGCCCGGCCAGGGCTTCACCCGGAAGCCGCCAGTCCAGCGAATCAGCCCGAACTCACCGCCGCCATAGACGATCGCGGCGACGTAGGGCTCGTCCTGCGGCCAGAGGAAGATGGGCGTCCCCGCGGTGAAGAGCTGCTGGCGGCGGAGGAATCCGGGAGCGCTGACCGCGACCGCCGCGCCGGGAAGGACCTGGGCGGGAGTGGCGACGGCGTTCGCGACCGGCGCCCCCGTCTCGCCGTTGCGCACTTCGGGCGCGGCCGCGACGGGCGCCGGCGTGGCCACGGCCGCGGGCACGGTGGGGGTCGCGCTCGGACCGCTACCTCCGCAGGCGACGAGAAGGGCGAGCGACGCCCATGGCAATGCGGAGGGAAGACGACGCATGGTGGCTACTCTATACCGTCGCGGCTACTCCGACCGCAAGGCGTCCATCGGTTCCAGATGCGCCGCGTGCCAGGCGGGATAGAAGCCGAAGCCGATGCCGACGGCCAGCGCGACCACGAGCCCCGCGAGCAGCATGCCGGGGGAGAGAGCGGTCGGCCACCCGGCCAGGGCCTGGATCGCCATCGAGCCCGCCACGCCCAGGAGCGCACCGATCACGCCGCCCGCCGACGTCAGCAGAGACGACTCCACCAGGAACTGGGCCGCGATGTCGCGGCGGGCCGCCCCCACCGCGCGCCGGATGCCGACCTCGCGCGTGCGCTCGGCCACGCTGGCCAGCATGATGTTCATGATCCCGATCCCGCCCACGAGCAGGCTGATGGCGGCGATCGCCCCCGTCACCACGTTGAAGATGCGCTGCGTCCGCTCCTTCTGGCGCAGGATCTCGCGGGGCACGATCACGTCCACGGGCGCCCCTCCCGTCGTGCGCTGGATGACGCGGCGCGCCACCTCCGCCGAGGCCCCGACGCTCTCGCTGTCGTCCACGCGCAGCACGATCTCGTCGATGCCGTCCGCGCGTCCGTCCGTGCCGCGATCCAGCGAGGGCAGGGGCACGAAGACGGCGCGGTTCACGTCGCGCGAGCGGATGGGGCCGGTGCGCGAGCGCGAGACCGCGCGCCCCTCGACCACCCCGACGATGTCGTACCAGTCGCCGCCCAGCACCAGGCGCTGCCCCACCGGCGCGTCGAAGGGGAAGAGCGTGTTCGCGATCGAGGCCCCGAGCACGGCCACGCGCTTGCGGTCCTCGAGATCCACGGCGGTGAGGAAGCGGCCCGCGGAGAGGCGCAGGCGCGCGGCGTCCCGATAAGCGGCGGTCGTTCCCACCACGCCCGCGTCGGTCGCACGTCCCCCCGCCTCCGCGGAGAGCGTGGCCTCGCGTACGGGCGCCGTCGCCACGAGGTTGGGCACCACGGCCTGGACCGCTTCCGCGTCGCGCAGGCGGAGGCCGCCCGCGGCCGTCGCGGCGGCGGGGGTGGTGGACGAGCCATTCGCGGCGGAACGTGCCCGCACGGTCAGGGTGTCGATGCCGAGGCTGCCGATCTGCGCCACCGCCTCCCGGCGCGCGCCTTCACCGACCGCGGACACGGCGGTGACCGCGGCCACGCCGAACACCACGCCGAGGATGGAAAGGACGGAGCGCAGCTTGTGCACGAGCAGGCTGCGCACGCCGAGACGGAGGAGGACGCGCGGCGAGGCGTTCATGCCGCCGTCTCCACCCGGCCGTCGCGCAGCTTCACGCGGCGCTGCGCGCGCCCGGCCAGGGCGTCGTTGTGCGTCACCAGCACGACCGTGCGCCCGTCGCGATGCAGTCCTTCGAGCAGCCGCGCGATCTCTTCCCCCGTCACGCTGTCGAGGTTGCCCGTCGGCTCGTCGGCCAGGATGAGGCGCGGCTCCGTCACCAGCGCGCGGGCGATGGCCGCGCGCTGCGCCTCCCCGCCCGAGAGCTCGGTCGGACGGTGGTCCGCGCGGGGCAGGAGGCCTACGCGCTCCAGGCAGCTCAGCGCGCGCTCGCGCCAGCGCGCGGGGGGCACTCCCGCGTAGAGGAGCGGCGTCTCCACGTTTTCGGCCACGGTGAGCTGCGGGATCAGGTGGAAGGCCTGGAACACGAAGCCGATGCTGCGGTTGCGCACGCGCGAGAGCTGCTCGTCGCCGAGGCCGGCCACGGCGGTGCCGCCCAGGCGGTATTCGCCCGTCGTGGGACGGTCGAGGCACCCGAGGATGCTCAGCAGGGTCGACTTGCCGGAGCCGGACGGGCCGGTGATCGCGATCGATTCGCCTTCCTCGATCTGCAAGGTGACGTCGCGCAGGGCCACGACCTCGCGCGTGCCGCGCACGTAGGCCTTGCCGACGTCGCGCAGGTCCACCAGGGCCGTCATGGGGAGAGGAGAGCGAGGAGGCGCGCCACGCCCGTCAGGACGAGGTGAGCGAGCCGAAATCGGACGGCGCGGCCGCGGGATCGCGGAGGGCCACGCGGTCTCCCTTGCGCAGCCCCTTCTCCACGACCACGAAGTCGCGGTTGGACGGCCCCAGCACGACTTCGCGCGCCACCAGGCCCCGCCGCGTGGCCACGTAGCAGAGATGGCGGCCGTCGCGCTCGAACACCGCCTCCAGGGGCACGCGCAGCGTCTGATCGCGCCGCTCGACCTGGATCTCGATGGCGGCGGTCATGCCCGGCCGCAGCCGCGGCTCCGACTCGTTGATCTGGACGGTGACGCCGAAGAACTTGACCCCGCGCCGTTCCTTTTCTTCCTGGGCCAGGGTGCCCACGAGCGTGACCTTGCCCGTCAGCTTCAAGTCCGGGTAGGCCTGGACGCGCACGGTCACGTTCTGGTTCTTCTCGACCTTGTGCACGTCCGTCTCGCGCACGCGCGTCTCCACCACCATCCTGGAGATGTCGGGGAGGATGAGCAGCGGCTGGTTGGCCCACACCTGGTCGCCGACCTGGGGCTTCCTCTGCTCCGACCCGAAGAAGACGTCCTTGTACACGACGATGCCGGGGACGTCCGCGCGCACTTCGGTCCGCGCGAGCTGCTGCTTGGCCAGGGCCAGCTTCGCCGTGGCCTCCGTGATGCGGCTCTCCGCCCCCGCGATGGCGGAGCGCTTCTGATCCAGGCGGTAGCTTGCGGAGGCCTCGAGCTGGCGGGCGCTCTCGCGGGTCAGCGAGGCTTCCGCCTCCGCCTGGGAGAGCTCGAGAGGACGGCCGAAGCGCACGAGGGCGTCGCGGCGGCGCTTGGCCAGCTCCAGCTCTTCGCGGGCGCGGGCGACGGCCTGGGCCGCGCGATCCAGCTCCTGCTTGGTGATGAACCCTTCCGCGAGCAGCGGCTTGAGGTCGTCATGGGCGCCCTGTGCCTTCTCCAGGTCGCGCTCCGCGTTGCCCACGGCCGCGGCGGCCTCCTCTTCGCGCAGGCGCCCCTTGCCTTCGGCCACGTCGGCCAGCTCCAGCCGGCTGCGCTCCACCTTCTGCCGGGCCGCGGCCAGCTCCTCCTGGTTCTGGATGTTCTGGAGCTTCAGGTCCTGCTGCGCCTTCTGCGCGTCCGCTTCCGCCTGGGAGAGCTGGGCCTGGCTGCGGCGGATCTCCTCTTCGAACGGCGCGCCGTCGAAGAGCAGGAGCATGTCGCCCTTCTGGACGAGCTTGCCCTCCGGCACCATCGCGATGATCTTGGCCTGGTTGCTCTGGATGGTGGAGGCGTAGGTCACGGAGCGCAGCGCCTGGAGGGTGCCGGACTCCACGACCGAGATGTCGAAGGGCGCCTCTTCGACCAGCGCGGTGGCGACGCCGGGCGGGATGGGATCGCGCAGCAGGTAGGCCGCGGCCCCGACGGCCGCCACCAGGCCGGCGACGATGAGCGCGGTCTGCCGGGGCCGCTGGCGGGCGTTGACCAGGGCCGCGCGCACGTTCTCGCGCGTCCAGTTCTGAGGCCGCAGCCAGGGACGCGCTTCCCGCGCCGCCGATCGGGCCACGACGGTCAGGCGCGCACGCGCCGCGCCCAGCGCGCTCACGACCCGCTCACCGCCGTCGGGCGCGGGCGTGCTCATGGCCCGAAGTCCCTTTCCACGGACAGGGTGCCCGTGACGCGCAGCAGGTCGACGCGCGCCACCTGGTAGCTCGTGAGGAGGCCGACGAGAGCGCTGCGGGCCACGACCAGGCTGCCTTCGGCGTCCACGACGTCGAAGTTCGAGGCCAGGCCGCGCTGGTAGCGCAGGGTGGCCAGGCGCCGCTGCTGCTCCGCCACCTCGACGCCTTTCTTCTGGAGCTCGATGCTCTTGCGGATGCGCTCGAGCTCGCGCACCGCGCTGCGCACCTCGCTCTCCACGTCGAGCTGCCGCTGCCGCACCGTGCGCTCGCGGGACGTGACGTCGAGCTGGGCCGCCGCTTTCTGGGCCGCTTCCGTCGAGCGCTCCAGCGGATAGGAGGTCGAGAAATAGACGTTGACTTGCCGGTCCGCGGCATGGAACGCGTTCCCGTAGGTCGTGCCGTTGCCGAACTGCGTCACTCCGAGGTTCAGGTCGAGCTGGGGCAGGAGGTTCTGCTTGGCCAGGGACGCGGTGCGGCGCGCATCCCCCACCTCGTCACGCGTCTCCATGAAGTCGAGGCGGTTCTCGAGCGCGCGCTGGGTGAGGACCTCGACCGGCTCGATGTCGCTCGCGCCGATGTCCTCGGGCAGGACCAGCGTCTCCGGCTGCAGGGGGTCGGAAGGCGAGAGGCCCAGGAGGGTGCGGAACCGCTCCAGCTCCGTATCCAGCGAGGCCTCCGCGCGCACCATCGATTCCTCGGCCTGGGAGGCCTGCAGCTCCGCGCGGTACACGTCGAGCTTGCTGACGAGGCCGACCTCGAGGCGGGCGGTGGAGGCCTTGCGCAGGCTCTCGCTGCGGTCCAGGCTCTGCCGGGCCACGGCCATGAGCTGGCGCTGCTGGATGACCTGGTAGTAGGACCGCGTGACGTCCACGGCCAGCCGCTGGCGGCCCAGCTCGTATTGCCGTTCCTGTCCCTCGCGCGAGCGCCGGCTCTGCCGCAGGTCGTAGAAGGTCGTGTTGGGGCCGAACCCCCGGAGCAGGGGCTGGGTGAGCACGAAGCGGAGGTCGGAGGTCCGCGGGAACGGGCTCACCTCGGGCCCGGTCGCGCCGTCGAAGGTCGAGCGCATGAGGGCGGCCGCGGTGAAGGTCCCGCCGGTCCAGGGCAGCTTCTGCGTCGCGTCCAGACCGAAGAGCGCGTCGTCCGCGGAGCGCTGGTAGCGCGGAGTGACCTTCGGATAGAACTGGGCGCGCGTCGCTCCCTCGCGCAGCCGCGACGTGGTCACCGCGTCCGCGGAGTTGAGCACCGTGAAGTTGCGCTCCAGGGCCATGGCCACCGCCTTGGCGAGCGAGATGGTCGGCGTATCGGGAGGGAGGGCCTCTTCGGGGACGGCGGAGGGGGGCGCCGGTACCGGCTCTTCCGCGGCCGGCTCCTGGACGGGGGGGGAAGGGGCCGGGGACGGCTCCGCCATCAACCCAGCCGCCAGCATCAACGCCAGGACCCCAGTCAGCATCAGCCTCGGTCCGACAAGGGATCGATTATCCATCCCGGGCCCTGGGGGTCAAACGAGGGCCGGGTCCCCCGGGACCGGGGGTGACGGTTCACACTGTAGGGCAGGAGGTTCCAGTGATCCTGGTGGTCGGGGGGTCCCCTGAGGATGGGCGGTGGCTCGAGGACGCGCTCAAGCCCAGCGGGTTGGCGGTCACGGTGCGGTCGTTGGAGGATGCGCTCGCCCCTCCCCCGTCCGAAACCCGCGTTCGCCCCGAGGTCCTCGTCCTCCACGAGCGCCGCCGGCGCGAGGATCTGCTGGAATCCCTGGACCGCCTGCACGCGGACCCCGCACTGGGCGAGACGCCGCTGGTCGTCGTGGACCACGAGCGCGACATCGAGCGCTTGATCGCAGCGGTGGGACGAGGAGCGGCCGCCTGCGTGTGTCCGCCCCTGGATCCCGCCCACTTGAGAGCGACCGTCACCCGCCTGGCCCGCTGGCGGGACGAGAAGGGGTCGCGCGATCGCCGGCGCCGGCGCCGCCGGCCGCTCCTGCTGCGGGTGGACGTCCATCTTCCCGACGCCCGGGTGCTGGTGGGCCTGCTCCGCGACGTGAGCGGGACCGGCTGCCGCATCGAGTCCCCGGAGCGCGTGGCTCCGCAAACGGAGGTGTCGATCACGCCCTACGGATACGACGCTTCGCTGGAGTTCCGCCTCGGCGCGATCGTGCAACGCCATCTGGAGCCGGCGCCGGGCCAGCACGTCCTGGCCTGCCGATTCACGGGGACGGGTGCGGTGATGGCGCCGCGGCTGTTCGCGGTGCGAAGGCCGAAACCAGAGGTGGTCGGCGCGCGCTAGCGGCGGGCCAGCCACCAGCTGTAGCCGAGGACGAGCGCCGAGACGAGGGTATCGAGGACGAACGCGGTCCAGACGCCGACCTGCCCGGTCAAGACGAGCGCGGTCAGGACGGCCTTGACGGCGAGCCAGGGCAGGAGGTTCTGGCGGACGCTCTGGATCATCGCTCGACGCCAGCGGCTGAAGGCCGGGACGATGGTGGCGGGGGAAGTGGCGGTGGTGTCTCTCGGGGTCAGCATCGTCATGGCCATGGTTTCGTTCACTCTTCCTCGATGATCCAGACGCCGGTGCCCCCCGCGAAGTTCCACGGCCGGACACCTTTATCCGCCGCCCGCCCCACCGCCGGCCGGGGTTTGTGCATCGGCTCACAATTGAACCGGGCCATGCCCGGTGCTATCGTCCCGCGCTCCCGATGGACCCGTCTTCCCCGCTGACGTTGAGCCTGGCCTTCGGCGCCGCCGCCGCCGCCGCCAACGTCGTCGGCGGGCTGGTGGTGGTCGCGCGCCGCCACTGGAACGAGATGTTCCTGAAGTACTTCCTGGGCCTGGGCGCGGGGTTCATGCTGGCGGCGACGTTCCTGCGCATGATCCCGGCGTCCATCGCGCTGTCCAGCTCCGCGCCCGTGCTGATCCTGGCCGGCTACTTCCTCGTCCAGTTCTTCGAGCACACGCTCGCCCCGCACTTCCACTTCGGCGAGGAGAGCCACGAGGTGATGATGAACCCGGGCGTCGGCATCTCGGCCTTGATCGGCCTCTCCATCCACACGTTCTTCGACGGCGTGTCGATCGCGTCCGGCTTCCTCGTCTCCGCGCCCCTGGGCCTGCTGATCTTCTTCGCGGTCGTGCTGCACAAGATCCCCGAAGGCGTGACCGTCGCCTCCATCGCCCTCGCCTCGGGACGCGGAAAGCGGGGGGCACTGGTCTCTGCCTTCGTCCTGGCGGGGGCGACCATGGCGGGGGTGCTGGGGATGAACCAGTTCACGGGCGCGGTCGGCTACGCCCTGCCCCTCTCGACCGGGGTGACCCTGTACGTCGCGGCCAGCGACCTCATCCCCGAGGTCAACGAGGAGCGCGGCCTGCGCATGCCGCTGGTCGTGTTCCTCGGGGTGGCGTTCTTCTACGTCACCGAGCACGTGCTCGACGCGTTCACGCACTGACCGCCGGCATTGCCGGCCTCGCCAGAGCGCTGTTATCCTGGCTCGAGCGCTCCCGCGCTCGCCCGCTTCTGGAGTCCAATTACATGAAACTGGCCGCCGCGCGCCGCCGCATCGTCCCTCTCCTGCTCCCCCTGTGCCTCCTTCCCTGGCCCGCTGCGGCCGCGGAGAAGCCGCAGATCAACGTGCAGGAGTTCACGCTCCCGAACGGGATGCGCTGGCTGCTCTTCGAGCGCCACGACTCGCCCACCGTCGTCGGGGGATGGGTGGCCCACGTGGGCTCTGTGAACGAGCGCGAGGGCATCACCGGCATCAGCCATCTCTTCGAGCACATGATGTTCAAGGGCACCCGCGTCATCGGGACCAAGGACATCGACGCCGACCTGCGCATCATCGACGAGCAGGAGAAGGTCCGGGCGGAGATGCGTGAAGAGATGAAGGTGATGCGCGAGCGCCAGCGGAAGGGCGAGATCGACGACGTGGCCAAGCCGGAGAACCAGACGCCGAAGTATCGCGAGCTCGACAAGAAGTTCGACGAGCTGGTGCAGAAGCAGCGCGCGATCCAGATCAAGGACCACCTCTCGCAGATCTACACCAAGAACGGGGCGGAGGGGCTCAACGCGGGCACGAGCGAGGATTGGACGATCTACATGGTGCGGCTGCCGGCCAACCGCATCGAGCTGTGGTCCTGGCTGGAATCGGATCGCCTGATGAACCCCGTCTTCCGGGAGTTCTACTCGGAGCGCGACGTCGTCTACGAGGAGCGCCGCATGCGCACGGAGTCGACCCCGCTCGGAAAATACGACGAGGCGTTCAACGCCCTCTTCTGGGAGGCCAGCCCGTACAAGTGGCCGGTGGTGGGCTGGCCCTCCGACGTCTCCAGCATCACCAAGGCCCAGGCCGACGCCTACTTCGGGACCTACTACGCGCCCAACAACCTGACCGGCGTGCTCGTCGGGGACTTCAGCGCGGCGACCGTGCGTCCGCTGCTCGAGAAATACTTCGGCCGCGTTCCACACGGGAAGACGGAAGTGCCCGAGGTCGTGACCTCGGAGCCGGCCCAGATCGGCGAGAAGCGCTTCAACGCGGAGGCGGAGACCTCGCCGACCGTGCGCGTGTGGTACCACGCGGTCCCGTTCATCCACAAGGACCGCACGGTGGTGGACCTCGTGACCGACGTCCTCTCCGGCCGCACCGGCCGCCTCTACAAGGGCCTGGTCACGGGACGGCAGGTGGCCAACGACGCCTCCGCCTCCGTGGACCTGAAGAAATACGACGGCCTCATCCAGGTGGAGTCCACGGTCAAGGATGGCAAGGACCCGGCGGCGGTGGAGCAGGCCATCTACGAGGAGCTCGAGAAGCTCAAGACGGAGCCGGTGCCCGCGGACGAGCTGCAGAAGATCAAGAACCAGGCCAAGGCCAACGCCTACCGCCGCCTCTCGTCGCCGTTCTCCATCGCCATCCAGCTCATGATCTACGACGGCTTCGGGGACTGGCGCTACATCAACACCTACGCGGAGGAAGTCGACCGCGTCACCGCCGCCGACATCCAGCGCACGGCCAAGGAGTACTTCACCAAGGAGAACCGCACCGTCGGCATCTTCCTGCGCAAGGGTGGCGATTCCGCGGCCGACGACGATCCGGACGTGGCCGCCCTGCCCGCGCCCGCGCAGGCCATGGCGCGCCAGCAGATCGCGCGCATCAAGGCGGAGACGGACCCGGCCAAGCTCCGCGAAGGCCTGGCCCAGATGGAAGAGGCCAAGAGCTCGGTTCCACCGGAGATGAAGCCGGTGCTCGACCTCATCGTCAAGCGGGCGCAAGAGCGCCTGGCCGTCCTGGAGGGACAGAAGAAGTGAAGACCTCTCGCCTCGCCCTCACCCTCGCCGTCTTCGGGATGTCCGCGGCCGCGGCCGCGCCGCTCACCGCGCAGACGGCGGCCATCCCGGACAATCCGGAAAAGCTCGTGTTCGCGCCCATCGCCTACACGCCGCCCGTGGCCAGGGACTACCGGGTGGTCCTGAAGAACGGGATGGTCGTGTACATCGCGGAGGATCCCACCCTCCCCCTGGTCAACATCGAGCTCACGTTGCGCACGGGGTCCTACCTCGTGCCCGCGGGCAAGGAGGGGCTGGCGGGGTTGACCGGGTCGCAGATCCGCCGCGGCGGCACGAAGACGATGACCGCGGAGCAGCTCGACGAGAAGCTGGACTTCCTGGCCGCGAACGTGGGCACCTCGATCGGCGAGACTTCGGGGCGCGCGAGCCTCAACACCCTGCGCGACAACCTCGACGAGTCGCTCAAGGTGTTCGTGGAGATGCTGAAGGAGCCGCGCTTCCAGGAGGACCGCCTGGCCCTGGCCAAGGAGCAGGCCCTCCAGGAGATGAAGAAGCGCAACGACGACTCCGAAGACGTCGAGGCGCGCGAGTGGAACGTCCTCCTCTACGGCGAAGGCCATTTCAGCAACCGGTTCACGACCGCGGCCTCCATCCAGTCCATCACCCGCGCGGATCTCGTGGACTTCCATCGCAAGTACATGCATCCCGCCAACATGATCGCGGCCGTGTCGGGCTCGTTCTCGAAGGCGGTCATGATCCAGAAGCTGGAGGCGGCCTTCGCGGGCTGGCCGGGCACGGCGGCCCCGGTGCCTCCGGTGCCTGCGGAGATCCAGACCGCGGCCCCCGGCGTCTATCGCATCCAGAAGGACGTGAACCAGGGACGCGTGTCGATCGGCCTGCCCTCCGTGCGCCGCGACGACCCCGACGCCTATGCGCTCGAGGTGATGAACGAGATCCTGGGCGGCAGCGGCTTCACGTCGCGCATCACGAAGACGGTGCGCTCGGACGAGGGCCTCGCCTATTCCGCCGGCTCCGGCCTGCGCTTCGGCATCTATTACCCTGGCGCCTTCCGCGCCGAGTTCCAGTCCAAGAGCCGGTCCGTTTCCTATGCCGCGTCGCTCGTGCTGCAGGAGATCAAAGGCATGCGCGAGAAGCCGGTCACGGCCGAGGAGCTCGACACGATCAAGCGCAACCTGATCGAGACCTTCCCCAGCACCTTCAACTCGAAGGCGCAGACGGTCGGGATCTTCGCGGCCGACGAATACACGAAGCGCGATCCGTCCTACTGGCAGACCTACCGGGACCGCATCAACGCCGTCACCGCGGCCGACGTCCAGCGCGTCGCCCAGAAGTACCTGGTGCCGGAGAAGCTGGTCGTCCTCGTGGTCGGGGACCAGAAGGAGATCGACCTCGGGGACGGCAAGCACCAGACGAGCCTGGAGGCGCTGGCCGAGGGCCGGAAGGTCGTGGTGCTGCCGCTGCGCGACCCGCTCACGATGAAGCGGCCCTAGGTCGGCGCGCGGGCCGCCGCCCGATCAGCTCTTCTTGAAGGCCTCGACGAATTCCTTCAGGAGCATCGGGTTGTTGCTCTTGATGGCGCCGGTCATGAAGTCCTTCACGCCGGGGACGTGTTTGCCGTTCCAGACGTCGAGGAACATCTGCTTCGAGGCCTTGAAGAAGCAGTCGGCGTCCTGGGCGGGCTTGCCCGCCGTGACCTCGCATGTGTCCGCGCTCAGCGCGACCGTCCACTTCTCGTCGTCGTCGAGCGAGAAGTAGAACGTCCGCGGCTTCTTGACCGTGCCCTTCTGGAAGCGCTTGGGCAGGCCCTGGAAGATCTTGGCAATCTCGGAAGCAGGCATGGGAAGCGAAATGTAGCACGGCGACCGCCCGCGGGGAGGGCGGCGGCGATCAGGGCGCTTCGGCCAGCGTGTAGTCGAGCTCGTACGAGTGCTTGCCGTCGCCGCCGATGACGATGGCCATCGTGCCGCCGAGGCCCGCGAGCTGGTCCGTGCCCGAATCGGGCACCACCGTGATGGTGAGCGACGGCGTGCCGCGCGTCATGAGGCCTGTGTGCTGGAGCGCGAACGTGCCCTTGCGGCCGCGGAGGGTTCCCGTCACGCGCTCGATGGCGACGTAGCCGGCCGAGCCTTTGACCGCGGTCATGGCCGTGAGCATCTGGCCCTTGCTCGTCCCTTCCAGGTCGCCGTGGAACTGCTTGTCGAGGGTCATCCGGCCGACGGCCCCGTCGCCCTTGTCGTCCGAGGCCTGGGGCGTCACCTTCACGTCGAACGTTCCCGTCGCGCGTGTCGTCATTTCTCCGGGTCCTCCGGCGCGGCGGTGGCGCCGGAGCGCACGGCTTCCATGACCTCGCGCGCGGCCGACTCGTCTTCCGGCCGCACGCGCACGCTCACCCCGATCGCCATTCCCAGCGGCACGTGCACACCGGCCAGGTTGTCGTTGAAGAGCCAGCACGGAATTTCCGCCTCCTCGAGCGCCATGCGGCACAGGTGCGCGTCGACGGAGGTGCTGAAGGTGGCGATCGCGGTCAGGGCTTCGAAGTCCACGTAGGTCGCGGCCGCGTTCAGGCTCTGCAGCGCGGCCGCCACGTCCACGTGGCGCTCGGCGAGGATGGCTTCGATCAGGGGAAAGGCCTCGGGCCGCCATTCGTCGAGATCGCGGTCCTGCAGGACGCGGAGGAGCTCACCGGTCGGCATCTCCGCGAGCCTCGCCCTCAGCTCGTCGCTCACGGATGGAACTCCCACCGGCCGGAATGCACACGGAGACTGTACTCCGCGGACCGGCCGCGCGGGGCGGACCGGTGCGCGCGGAGATCCAAGGGCTCAGCCGCGCGCTTGGGGCAGGGAGTCGATGAACTCGTGAACGAGCTTCTTCTGGGCTTCGGGAGTCATGGACGACTGCACGATCTTGGCCGCGCCTTCCACGGCCAGGTCGGCCACCGACGAGCGCAGCTCCTGGATGGCCAGCTTCTTCTCGCGCTCGATCTGCTCCTTGGCCTTCTGGAGCATCCGTTCGGATTCGGAGCGGGCCTGGGCGATGACGTCGTTCTTCACGGTCTCGGCGTCGGCCAGCGCGCGCTTCATGATCTCCTCGCGCTGGCGTCCCGCCTCCCGGATCAGCTCCTGGTGCTGGGCGAGGAGGCGCTGCGCCTCCTCGTTCGCCTTCTGGGCCGAGCCGACCGCCTCGTGGATGCCTTTCTCGCGCTCCTCGATCATGGCCAGGAGGGGCTTCCAGCCCAGCTTGGTGAGCACGAAGGCGAAGATCGCGAACAGCACCACCGTCCAGAGCGTGAGGCCGAACTCCAGGTCGGTGAAGCCGCCGGCGGCGAGGGCGGCGGGAGCCAGGGAGACCACCGATTCGCCTACTTGATGGCGAGGAGGATGGTCACGATCAGGGAGAAGAACGTGACGCCCTCGATGAGGCCGGCGGCCACGATCATGGCCCCGCGGATGTCGCCCGCCGCATTGGGCTGGCGCGCGATGCCGTCCATGGCGGCCGCGGCCAGGCGGCCGATGCCGTAGCCTCCGCCGATGATGGTCATCCCGGCGCCGATGCCGGCGGCCAGGTACGCGAGAGCCTTGGGATCAGTGGGCATGTCGGTCAACTCCTCCAAAGAGTGGGTGTAGGCGGCGCATCAGTGCGCGGGATGGGCGTTCATCCCGATGAAGATGGATGTGAGCAACGTGAAGATGTAGGCCTGGATGAAGGCGACCAGGATCTCCAGCATCATGATGAAGAGGGCCAGCACGAGCGAGATCGGCACCATCCCCACTCCGAAGGCAACGTTGATGCTGGCCATCAGCGGTATGAGGAGGAGCAGGCTGGCGATCACCATGTGACCGGCGAGCATGTTCGCGAAGAGACGGATCATGAGGGCGAACGGGCGCGTGAACATGGCCAGGAGCTCGACCGGGATCATGATGGGCAGCAGCCACATCGGGAGGCCGGGCGGGATCATGTTCTGGAAGTGGTGCACGACGCCGTATTTGCTGATCCCCGCCCACTGCATGGCCAGGAACGAGACGAAGGCGAGGCCGAGGGTGACGCTGAGGTTGCCGGTGGCGGTGGACGAAAACGGCGTCAGGCCCAGGAGCGCGGCCACGAGGATGAAGAAGAAGAAGCTCAGCAGGAGCGGGACGTATTTGTGCCCGTCGTGGCCGATGTTCTTCTCCGCGATCTCGTCGCGCACGTAGACGACGAGGGTCTCCACGGCGGTGCCCAGCCCGCTGGGGACGTTCTTCCGGTAGCTGCGGATGGCCAGGCGCACGACGATGAGGACGAGCGCGGCCGCGATCGCGAACCAGAGCAGGTGCTTGCTCGGGCCCACGTTCAGCCCGAAGAGGTAGAGGTCTCCGTAGCGCTCGTTCACCACGTGGTGCATCAGGATCTCGGCGATCCCTTCGTGATGTTCGGCCGCGCCTTCCACGGCCTTCTCCGCCCCTTCGTGGGCGGCCGGCTCGTGCGCGACCTGCGCGAGGAGGGCCCAGGGAATCATTGCGCGCTCGCTCCCGTGGGACGGCGGGAGATGACGGCCAGCTCCAGCACGAGGAAGGCGACGAAGTACGCGAGGAGGGAGAAGGTCAAGGGAAGCTTCGGCAGCCCCACGACGAGCACGCCGACGAGCACCGCGCCGAGGAGCACGGTCATCCGGCCCAGCATGCCGCCGAGGACGGCGGTGAAGAATGCGTTGTTCGAGCGGCCGGCGGACCACACAGCGAGGAAGTATGCGCACACGGTATTGGCGGCGGCGAGCAGGGCGCCCGTCAGCACCGCGAGGCGCGACTCCGCGGGGAGGAAAGGCCAGGCCGCGCAGAGCGAGGCGCCCACCGCTCCCAGCACCACCGCCGTGTACCGCGCCAACGTCACTTCTTCCTCCCCGTCATCGTCCGATACATCTGCCAGAAGTGCAGGAACGCCGCCACCACTCCTACCACGGCCCCGATCAGGAAATAACGCGGCTCGGTTCCGAACTTCTTGTCGAGCCAGTGCCCCAGCCAGAGGCACAGCAGGACGGTGAAGGCCAGGCTCGAGCCGATTCCCAGGTAGGGCGCCGATTCCCGCAGCGAGCCCTGCACTCCTCCGCTCCCCTGTTTCTCGGGAGACTTCCCGTCAGGGCCCTCTTGGCTTGGCAACGGTCGGCAAGACTATCACGGGCGCGCGCTCGCGGGCAAGCCAAAGCGCGCGAAGACGAGCGGCGCGCAGCGCTTAGGGCTGAGCGGGTTAGCGCGAGGCGACGGTCGTGTCCGCGCGCGCGATCGTGGCCGACTCCGCAGTCGCGACGGGGCCGGCGACAGGCACGCCCGGCGGCGGCAGCCCCGCCATGATCGTGGCCCCCATCCCCTCCTCCTCGCGCCAGCGCAGGATGTCGTAGCGGTAGATGCGGTACGCGGAGAGCACGAGCGAGAGCACGACGGGGCCGACGATGAGGCCCTTGGGCCCGAACGCGATGAGGCCTCCCATGATCGACAGGAACCCCAGCATGGTGTGGATCTGGGCGGATCCCTTCAGGATGATCGGCTTCACGATGTTGTCGATCATGCTGATCACGAACGTGCCGTAGGCGGCCATTCCCAGCGCGCGGCCCAGGTCGCCGTTGACGAGGAAGTAGAGGGCGGCGGGGATCCAGGCCAGGGGCGAGCCCAGGATGGGGATGAGGGCCGCGAAGACCACCATCACCGCCCACAGCAGCGGGGACGGCAGGCCAAAGGCCCAGAAGCCGAAGAAGGCCACGACGCCCTGGATCAACGGCACGATGATCATCGCCTGCAACACCGCCTTCACGGTGTTGCCGAGGTGCTCGAGCAGCTCCGTCTCCTGGCCGCGGGTGAAAGGGGAGATCCCGCGGAGTGACTGGCGGAGCTCCTCGCCGTCGCGGAGGAGGAAGAAGAGCATCATCAGGAAGATCACGAGGTCGAGGGCCACCGTGGCCACGCCCGTGAGCACGACCTGGACGTAGTGGTTGGCCATCTCGCTGGCGCGGGCGATGCCCTGGGTCAGGGGCGGCGCTTCCCATCCCATCTGCTTCAGCCAGTTCGCGAGCTTCGGCTGGCGCTGCGGAACGACCTCTCTCCAGAAGCGGTCCCATTCCTGCGGCTCGAGGTGGGGGCGCAGCCAGTCGAGGAAAGCGACCGCCTGCTGGAAGATCAGCGCGCCGTAGAGGAGGACGGGGATCAGGATCACGAACGTCGCCGCCAGCACGAGCAGCGCGGCGGCCAGGCCGCCGCGGTTGCCCAGGCGCCGGCTCAGCGCACCCTGCACGGACGAGAGCATGAGCGCCACCGAGGCCGCCACCGTGAAGGTCAGGAGGAAGTAGCGGAAGACGACGCACGCGAGCACGAGGGTGACGACCAGGAACCCGAGCAGCGGCCCGGTCACGCGCCAGTTCGTGCGCAAGCGGTCCGGCATCAGATCAGGATACCGCACCGGGGAGGGCCCCGGCGGACGGCGGTCAGCGCTGGGGCGAAGGGGACGGCGAAGGGGCGACGGTGACCGCTTCCGTCCGTTCCGGAGGGGCAACGGGCGGGGCGACCGCTCCCGCGGGCCGGACTTCCACCGAGTCCGTGCGCTCGACGTGGGCCCCGGCGGGACCCGCGGCCTGCGCGACCCCGCCTTCCGCGAACGTTCCCGGCCGCACCACCGCCGCGATGTGGTTCACGGGCGTGTGCAGGAAGTCGAGGAACGGCTTCGGGTAGATCCCGATCGCGAAGCAGAGGGCGACCAGGGGCACCAGGGTCGTGAGCTCGCGGACGTTGAGGTCCGTGAGGTGCCGGTTGTCCTCGTTCGTGATCTTGCCCCAGAAGACGCGCTGGTAGAGCCAGAGCAGGTAGGCCGCGCCCAGCACGATGCCGGACACCGCCCAGTAGGCCCAGACGCGGTTCGCCGCGTACGCGCCCTGCAGGATCATGAACTCGCCGATGAACCCGTTCAGCAGGGGCAGGCCCATCGAAGCCAGGAAGATGATGAGCGTGATGGTCGCGTAGACGGGCATCACGTGGGCGAGGCCGCCGAACTGCGCGATCTCCTTGGTGTGGCGGCGCTCGTAGACGATCCCGACGAGCAGGAACAGCCCGCCCGTGCTCAGGCCGTGGTTGATCATCTGGAGGACGCTGCCCTCGAGGCCGAGCGGGTTCAGGGCGAACATGCCCAGCATCACGAAGCCGAGGTGGCTCACCGAGGAGTACGCGATGAGCTTCTTCATGTCCTTCTGGACGAGGGTGACGAGGGCCGCGTAGACGATCCCGATGATGGAGAGCGTGACCATCACCGGCGTCGCCCACAGGGTGGCCGCGGGCAGCAGGGGCAGCGAGAAGCGGATGAAGCCGTAGGTGCCCATCTTCAGGAGGACGCCGGCCAGGATCACGGATCCCGCCGTCGGTGCCTGGACGTGCGCGTCCGGCAGCCAGGTGTGGAACGGGAACATCGGGACCTTGATGGCGAAGCCCAGGGCGAACGCGATGAACACCCACTTCTGGAGCTCGAACGGGAGGCTCCCCGCCATCGTGTACCACTGCGTCACGTCGAAAGTGCCCGTCGTCTCGAACCCGGCCAGCCCCTTGGAGCGGAAGTACAGGGCCAGGATGCCCAGCAGCATCACGACCGAGCCCACCAGCGTGTACAGGAAGAACTTGATGGCCGCGTAGAGACGCCGCTCGCCGCCCCAGATCCCGATCAGGAAGTACATCGGGACGAGCATGACCTCCCAGAAGACGTAGAAGAGGAACATGTCGAGCGCGCAGAACACGCCGATCATCCCGACCTGCAGCAGGAGCAGGAACACGTAGTACTGGCGCACGCGGTCGTGGATGGCGGTCCAGGAGGAGAGGATCGCGATCTCGCCCAGCAGCGTCGTCAGGAGGATGAGGAGGGTGGAGATGCCGTCCACGCCGAAGTGGTAGGAGACGCCGATGGTCGGGATCCACGGGGCCTTCTCGATGAACTGGAAGCCGGCGGCGGCGCGGTCGAAGCGGAACCACAGGGGCAGGCTGACCAGGAAGCCGAGGGTCCCGAAGATGTTGGCCACCCAGCGCACGGCGTCGTCGCTGCGCTTGAACGCGGGGATCGCCATCAGCAGCACCGCCCCCACGAGCGGCGTGAACGTGATGACGGTCAGCAGGTGATCCTGCAACAGATTCATGCTCTAGCTCCCCGTATTCGAGCCGTACGACATCACAGGATGAACCGGCTCCCGATGCCGATCATGAAGAGGATGATGATCAGCATCGACAGCGCGTAGTGCTGGACGAGCCCGTTCTGCAGCGACCGGAACAGGTAGCTCAGGTTGTCGAAGACCGCGGCCACCCCGTTGACGATCCCGTCGAGGATCCAGCGATCGAAGAAGTCGGAAGTCTTCGCCACGCCCTCCCGCACCAGCCAGCCGAGCCCGTTCACTCCCAACCCGAACCGCACCTCGCCGTCCCCGCCGTCGATGAGGTAACGGTCCACGGCGTAGAGCGACTTGCCGCCGCCGAGGGTCAGGCCGCGCACGAACAGCGCGCCGTAGATCTCGTCCACGTAGTACTTGTTCAGGAGCAGCCGGTAGACGGGCGCGATCGAGGAGGCAATGCGTTTCGGCACCTCCGGATGGCGCTGGAAGAGCTGCCAGGCCAGGGCGATGCCCAGGGCGGCGATGGTGACGCTGGCCACCATGAGGGCCATCTCGATGCTGTGCGCGGGCGGCGCCGCCGTGAACACCCGCGGCAGTGCCTCGTGCGCGGCCTCGAAGACGGGCTCGGTGAAGGTCTCGAAGACGTTCGGGATGTGCAGGGCGTGGCCGAGCACGGCGGGGATGCCGAGCAGCCCGGCCAGGAGCGAGCCCACGGCCAGGACCTGCAGGGGAAGGACCATCGTGCGCGGCGACTCGTGCACGTGGTGCCACTGGTCCTCGGTGCCGCGGAAGGTCCCGCTGAACGTCATGTGGTACAGGCGGAACATGTAGAACGCGGTCATGGCCGCCACGGCCAGGCCCATGGCCCACACGTAGGTGCCGTACCCGGAGATCTTGTAGGCCGACCACAGGATCTCGTCCTTCGAGAAGAAGCCGGCCAGGGGCGGCACGCCCGCGATGGCGATGCAGCCGATCAGCATCGTGCGATGCGTCCACGGGAGCTTGGCCTTGAGGCCGCCCATGTTCCTCATGTCCTGCTCCCCCGACATCGCGTGGATGACGGAGCCGGAGCCGAGGAAGAGGAGGGCCTTGAAGAAGGCGTGCGTCATCAGGTGGAACACGCCCGCCGCGAACGCGCCCACGCCGCAGGCCAGGAACATGTAGCCGAGCTGGCTGACCGTCGAATACGCCAGCACGCGCTTGATGTCGTTCTGGACGAGGCCGATGGACGCGGCGAAGAAGGCGGTCAGGGCGCCGATGAGCGCGACCACGAACATCGCCTTGGGGGCGTGCGAGAAGATCGCGGAGGAGCGGGCGACCATGTAGACGCCCGCCGTCACCATGGTGGCGGCGTGGATGAGGGCGGAGACGGGCGTCGGGCCTTCCATCGCGTCCGGCAGCCAGACGTAGAGCGGGAGCTGCGCGCTCTTGCCCGTCGCGCCCACGAAGAGGCAGAGCG
>Ga0207648_10001218_pt1 | contig 28842 bp, 22 predicted proteins | sample KBSMisM32_FD_184310 | JGI IMG/M metagenome (GOLD analysis project Ga0207648, IMG submission 184310) | Miscanthus rhizosphere microbial communities from Kellogg Biological Station, Michigan, USA - KBS Miscanthus M3-2 (SPAdes) (version 2) | ecosystem: Host-associated > Plants > Roots >... | reverse complement strand
GCAGCAGAAGTGACCCGTTCACTCTTCAATACAGCACGCCAGTACCGGGAAAGCTTTGATGTGTATGGTAGCAAGAAAACATTTGAATGGACATTGATTGAGCATGAAGACTCAGTGATACATACAGGCGAAAAACCTGAAAGAGTAAAGATCCCGGATTATGCACATCTGTTGCCGAAGGAGATACAGGCCTTTACTACGGGTGGTGTATATGACGCAAACAGCAATCAGCATTTATCATTTATCCAGGGTGCTGGTCATGGGGGATCACATCCGCACCTGGCCAATGAATTCATAAGCGCATTACTGGAAGAAAGATCACCATTCCCCAATGCCAGGCAATCAGCCAATATTACCTGTGTGGGGATACTGGCGCATGAATCAGCCATGCAGGGAGGGAAGATCCTGAATTTGCCGGAGTTCACATTAAGTCCGGCGCAGAACAAATCAAAAGGAAAAGAACAATTAGCATAAGCAGTTAGGAAGCATAACCAACCTGTCCGGGAAAATTCAATAGTGGGTACTAAAGAACCGATTGTTAACCCAACTCAAGGCATATGAGAGTGGTTTGCTGTATTTTCTCAATATTGTTGAGCGTTGCTGTTACTGCACAACGCCTGAAAACCTATACCGTTCCTGCCGGTGTGGAAGTGAAAGAAGTTGTTCCTGCAAATGAAATTTACCAGTTCTCACAATTTGTGCAGGGCCTGGTGATCTTTAAGGATGGAACATCTGCACCAGGAAGACTCAATTATAACAGACTAATAGCAGAGATCCAGTTTATCGATCCGAAGGGGGATACGCTTTCTCTTGCCAATGAACAAATGATCAGGACGGCAATCATTGGTACAGATACTTTTTATTATAGTGATGGATATGTCAGGCAATTGGCCGGAGGATCACGCGTGAAGATTGGTGAACGCATTGCATTTAAGGAGTATATACAAAAACCCGGAGCCTATGGCTTATCTTCTGCTACCACTGCCACCAATAACCTGTCGGTTTTGTTGAACCGCAGATCAGTTGACCTGAATGTAAGCCAGGAACTGGTGCTGGTAAAGAACACAAATTATTTGGTAGGAGACAAATTCAATGCTTTTGTTGTAGCAGAGAAAAATGTTATCCTGAAAATGTTTCCTGATAACAGATCAGCAATAGAAGATTTTATTGAGAAGAATAAGATCAGTTTCATCAAACCAGATCACATGGTGCAACTGGGGAAATTCCTGGATACATTATAAATAAGATAGAATAGATCCTTTGATAAACCTTTCCTGCCCTTTGAAGATGAGACGGTTTCTGATTTCTCACCAAAACAACGACTATGAGATTAAATAACAACACACTGCAGCCAAAAAGCCACCCGGTGGTTTTTTCAGACAGTATTCTATTTACGCCAGGATGACCCGCCTGCCAATAGACTGCTTTACTGTTTGCTTTTCTTCACTAACTATTTTTTTATTATCAAATCAAAATGTATGAAACATTGCTTGTTGAAAAGGGAATTCGAAAGTCGGATTCGGGATCATTCGATTCAGTTTCGGTTTCTCTGTATTGCTGTCCTTTCCTTGTTCTGCACAGCTCTTTTTGCGCAGAGCCCGGTATCGGGAAAGGTTACTTCCGGCGATTCGGTATTGACTAATGTGACTGTACAGGTAAAAGGTACGGGTGTAGCCACACAAACCAATTCAGCTGGTGAATATTCAATAAATGCGGCCGGCACTGCAACCCTGGTCTTTTCCTCTGTGGGATTTAATACACAGGAAGTAAAAATAAATAATCAAAGTTCGGTAAACGTTCAATTGCAGGGCAATAACCTTCAGTTGACAGATGTGGTTGTAGTAGGTTATAGTACGCAAAGAAAGGCAACTGTTACTGGTTCGGTTTCCAGCATCAGTTCTAAAGACCTGGTGACTACACCATCTGGTACAACATCCGGTGCACTGGTTGGTAAAGTTCAGGGTATTACTACCCGTAGCCCGGACTCAAGACCTGGTAGAGGTGTAAATATCCAGATCAGGAACATGGGTAACCCATTATTCGTAATTGACGGAGTTCCTTATACAGGTGGTAGCACAGGTACAACAGGTTTCGGATTTAACCAGGGTTCAGGTCAGGATGTGTTTAACACGTTGGGTCTGGAAGATATTGAAAGCATAACCATATTGAAAGACGCGTCTGCATCAATCTATGGTTTGCGTGCGGCTAATGGTGTTGTGTTGGTTACAACTAAAAAAGGAAAAAAGGGTGAAGCACCAAAGATCCAGGCATCAGGTTATTGGGGATTCCAGAATTTTACCCGTTATCCAAAACCACCAAATGCCTATACACACCAGTTGGCAACTGTTGAAGCAGCTCAAAATGCCGGACAGGATCCTGCCAGTGTATTGACAAAAGCTGAACTGGAAAAATGGAGGCTGGGAACAGATAGCGGATATCAGAGCTATGATTATTTCAAAATAGTCACGCGCCCCAATGTTCCTCAAAAATATATCAGTGCCAGCGCAACAGGAGGAACTAACAGGTCTACCTATTATGTTTCACTGAGTCACCTGGATCAGGATGCGATACTTAAAGATTTCAGCTATCAGCGTACAAATGCACAGATCAATCTGAATACTCAATTGGCTAACAGGCTTCAACTGGGAACACAGGTTTCACTTCGCAGAGAACGGAATTTTAATATCGGTGTTCCAGGTTTGGATGACTACTTCAACCCATTCCTGAGCGTATTCAGTATGTGGCCAACTGAGGCACCATATGCGAATAACAATCCAAAGTATATCAATAACACACATAACGTAAACGTTAACCCGGCTACTTATACAAAGGATGTTACAGGTTGGATCGAGGAACTATGGCATACGCTGGATTTCAAGATGAATCTGCAGTATGATTTCCCATTTGGATTACAGGCAAAGGCTACCGTCAATTACAACTATCAGAATGAGGATTTTGATGGTATGGAATATACTTATCCTGCCTATATCTATAATAAGAGTACCGGAGCGTATGAAGACAGGGCAGTTGGTTCTACGATTCCTTACGGTAACCAAAACCCCTGGAGAGAAAAACACAAACGTAATGTTATTAGCCGCTACGCCCAGTTTACACTGAACTATTCAAAACAACTGGGTGATCACAATATAGCAGCTGTTGCAGGTTATGAACGTTCTGATTATGAGAACGCCTACTTTGTAGTACATACCATTCCTTCCAACAACTTCATTCCGCTGATGAGCTTTTCTGAGCAGGATATCCTGCAGGATCAGTGGGCAATTGAAGCGAGGGCAGGATATATCGGAAGATTGAACTATAACTACAAACAAAGATACCTGCTGGAGTTATTAGGACGTTATGATGGTTCTTACCTGTATGAACCAGATCATCGCTGGGGTTTCTTCTCAGGCGCATCTGCAGGTTGGAGAATTTCTGAAGAACAATGGTTTAACAAAATAAAACTCATCAATGATTTAAAACTGCGTGTTTCTTATGGAGAAACAGGTAGTGAGTCCGGTATCAACGCGTTTGATTATTTACCCGGATATACCTATCCAAATGGTAGCTCCGTGCTGGATGGAGTTTATGTGATCGGTACGGGCCCCAGGGGTCTTCCTGTAACTAACCTCTCATGGGTATTGAACCGTACAATGAACGTAGGGGTAGATATCGCGTTAATGAATAATAAGATCACCGGTCAGTTTGATGTATTTGAAAGAAGACGTACAGGTGTGCCCTTTGGTAAATATGACGTGTTACTACCCAGCGAGGTTGGATATGGATTGCCTAACGAAAACCTGAATAAGGATGCAACCCGTGGTGTAGAAGGTATTGTTACTTATAACAATAAGTTTGGAGCTGTAGATTTCTCTGCCAGTGTAAACGCATCTTATGCACGTAACTGGTCAATCTATGAGTATAAACAGCGCTTTGGTAATTCTTATAATGAGTACAGGACATCAAACCAAAAACGACTGGCTGGTGTGACCGGTGGTGGTAATAACAATGCCTTCGGATATACCGTTGTTGGCAGATTCACATCCCAGGAGCAAATTGATAAATACCCGGTAAATATTGATGGTCAGGGTAACAGGACCATGCTTCCAGGTGATTTCATTTATAAGGATTATAATGGTGATAATATCATCAATGACCTGGACCGTACTGCAATTGGTTATCCAAGAGGTCAGAATCCATTCCTGAGCTTTGGTGCTACAGTAAATGCCGGATATAAAGGCATTACCCTCACAGTAGTTTTTGCCGGTGGTGCCCTTCAGTCATTTGAGAATGGAGTGGAATCAAAGATCCTTTTCCAGAATAACGGAACTTCACCTCACTACTTCTTTGAAGACCGTTGGCACAGGGCTGATCCCTATGATCCTAACAGTGCCTGGATACCGGGAAAATATCCTGCCATCCGCAGAGGTAATACCCATATCAACTATCAGTTGAGTGATTTTTGGTTTACAAATATTACTTATGTCCGTGTAAGAAATATCGAGTTGGGATACCAGATTCCAAAGAATATCATATCCAGGTTTGGTATGTCTTCACTCAGAATTTATGCAAATGCAACAAACCTATTCACGATTGATAATATGAAGAAATTTGAGCTGGATCCGGAGATCACTTCAAGTGGTGGACTGGTATATCCCCAGCAAAAGTTGATCACATTTGGCTTCAATGTATCATTCTAAAACAAATAAATTATGAAAAGAGTATTTTATATAGGGTTTGTGCTTACGATTAGCTTAGCTCTTTTTTCCTGTAGAAAAGACTGGCTGGAAAGACAACCCAAGAACATTCTTACCGATGAGCAGATTTGGAATGATCCAAAACAGTTAACAGGGCTCATAGCCAACTTCTACAATCGTCTGCCCACTGATATGGGATTGGATGGAAACTGGCGTAATATGGCTGATTATGATGATGCCATGTGGTCTGGTGAATCCAATAATGAGGGTAGAAATAATATCGCCAACTATCCCGGCAACCGATGGGAGTATTGGGATTATGGTTTTATCCGTGACATCAACCTGTCTATAGAAAAGATAAATACGTTGGGCACTTCACTCACAGCTGCACAAAAGAAACCATTTTTAGCGGAGCTGCGATTCATACGTGCCTGGATATATTTTGAATTAGTGCGCAGAATGGGTGGTGTACCCATTGTAACTACTCAATTGATCTATGATTACAGTGGAGATGCATCTTCATTGAGGAAACCAAGGGCAAAAGAATCAGAAGTATATGATTTTGTTGCAAGTGAACTGGATGCTGTCAAGGATGATTTGACAAACGGTGTGACTATAACAGGCGGGGTAATCACTGCGGTAAGTGTTACGCGGGCCAACAAGTTCATTGCGATGGCATTGAAAAGCCGGGCCATGTTATATGCAGGTTCAATAGCCAAATATAATAGCCTCCGTGCAGTGCCAATTACTACTCCGGGTGGTGAAGTTGGAATTCCGGCAAGTATGGCTAATGCCTATTACCAGAAAGCACTGGATGCAGCCAAGGAAGTGATAAACAGTCCATGGTATCAATTGAAAAGCGGGGTTGGTCCTGTTGCCGGAGCTACCGCTTATTATGAAGCAACCACAAAAAAGTCAGGTAACAAAGAATTCATCTTTATTAAGGACTATTTGACGGCCAAAGATAAAAGACACACATTCACGTATGATAATATCGTACGTGGTGTAAGGGAAGACAATCTTTCCTCTTCTCAGGTTACACCTTCTGTAAGCCTCGTGGAAGCATTTGAATATACCGATGGTTCACCCGGTGCCCTGAAAACAAGAAATGCTGGTAATACTGATTATATCTATTATGATAAGCCGGAGGATATTTTTGCAGGGAAAGATTACCGCCTGGGTGGATCAATTGTTTATCCTAATAGTGTTTTTAAAGGTTCCACTATAGAGATCCAGGCTGGTGTTAAAGTATGGAATGCCACTACTTCAGCCTATACCAATGTAGAAGGTGCAATTGGTACGGTATACACAGATGGTAAGACCCTTGTTGGTTCATCTGGTCCGCACCGCTCTAACCAGGATGTTACTAATACCGGATTTGCCCTGCGCAAATTCATCGATGAAGGTGCACTTACCAGCACCCGCGGTGTGCGCAGTGATAACGCATGGATATGGATCCGTTTGTCTGAGGTTTTATTAAATGCTTCTGAAGCTGCATTTGAACTGGGTCAGACAGCTGATGCCCTTACCTATGTGAACAGGGTAAGAGAAAGAGCAGGATTTGGACCAAACAGCCTTACAGCAGGTACGCTTACACTGGCAAGACTGCAAAATGAGCGCCGCGTAGAACTTTGCTTTGAGGATCACCGGGTATGGGACCTTAAGCGCTGGAGAATTGCTGACCAGGTATGGAATGGCCAGGCTAACAATCCGGTTGCGCAGGTTGGTGCATTATATATGTATCGTGTTGTACGTCCTGGTGACCCAACTCGTGATGGCAAATATGTTTTTGACAAATTAGACAAGGCGCCAAGGATTATTTCACCAAGGTGGTTCCAGGAGAGAAATTATTACACGTTCATTCCTCAGAGTGTTCTTGATAATAATCCTCTGATCACTCGTAATCCATTTCAATAACATTTCTAAATTCTCGATATGAAACATAAATTATTGCCTCTTATTGTAGCATTAGCTGTGTTGGGAGGTTGTAAAAAGGATAACCGGGAACCGCCAAAATCTACTCTTGATGGTATGGTGGTAATTACTGGTACCAAAACGCCTGTTGGTGTACAATCCAACGGTACGCAATTGGAATTATGGCAGGATGGGTATGCTCTTAAGCAAAAAATTCCAATTTACATCGATCAGACCGGCCTGTTCTCTGCCAAACTGTTTGATGGAAGATATAAACTGGTAAGACTTGGCGGTGCACCCTGGCAAAACAATACAGATACGATGACTATCGATCTGAAGGGTCATGCAGTGGTTGAAGTACCGGTAGTTCCTTTTTTCACCGTTGGAGGTGAATCAATCACCTATAGTTCAGCAGATACTTCCATTACGGCCACCTTCAGTGTTTCCAGAATGGATGCCAGTAAAACGGCTGACAGGGTTTCTTTACACCTGGGACTTACTCAAATTACAGATGCGAATAATCAGATACCGCTTCCTGCTGCAAACATTGATAAGGCTCCAGCGGGAAATTACCTGACAGTTCCAACAACCCTGAAGATCCAGCTGAATCCTGACAGGTATCCAGGGACCGGAAACGCCGAGTTGAGACGTCAGTTGGGTCTGATATTTACAAAGAAATACACCTTTGCAAGAGTGGCTGTAAGAACAACTGGTGTTACCCAGCGTTTGTATAGTCAGGTAAAGGAGATAAAATTGTAATTAGCAAAGTATGAAAAAGATACTGATCTTTTTGATACTGATTTCCTCGGTAGCGGCTGTTGCACAACAGCCCGCTACCCAGGATACTACCAGAAGGGATACTTCACGGAGGAGACCTTCTCCACCTCCTGTAGGTACTATTACTCCAACCAGGGAAACTCCAGCACATGACCCGGTGATGATCAAGGAAAAGAATACGTATTACCTTTTTACAACAGGAAATGGTGTCCAGGTTTTTTCTTCTAAAGACATGAAGAACTGGCGAAAGGAGATGTCGGTGTTTGCAAAAACACCAGACTGGGTTACACAAGCGCTTCCCAATTTCCGTGGAGGCGGCATGTGGGCACCTGATATCAGTTATCACAATGGAAAGTTCTATCTCTTTTATGCTGTTTCAGCTTTTGGAAAAAATACTTCCTGTATCGGTTTAGCATTAAACAAAACACTGGATTCTGCATCCGCAGATTTTAAATGGGTAGATATGGGTAAGGTGATCCAGTCAATTCCGGGAAGGGATCTGTTTAATGCTATTGATCCAAACCTTGTAATTGATGAGAACAATACACCCTGGCTCACCTTTGGTTCTTTCTGGGAAGGAATGAAACTGGTGAAACTGAATAATGAACTGACTGCGCCGGCACAGCCGGAGAAGTGGTATACTGTTGCACGCAGGCCACGGGAATTTGGTACACCGGATTCCTCTGCCGGAAATGCTGCCATAGAAGGCCCATTCATCTTCAGGAAAGGGAAATATTACTATCTCTTTGTTTCATGGGATTATTGTTGCAGGGGCGAACGTAGTGATTATAAGGTAGTGGTTGGAAGAAGTGAAAAGGTTATGGGGCCTTACCTGGATAAGAACGGGGTTGACCTTGCAAAGAATGGTGGTACACTAATAGTTCAGGGAGATGGTAAAGAATGGTATGGCGCAGGCCATAATTCAGCCTACACCTTTGATGGAAAGGATTACATTATTTATCATGGATATGATGCTAAAGACCGCGGCCGTTCCAAGCTCATCATCGAGCAATTGAAATGGGATGATGGATGGCCGGTAGTGGTCAAAGAATAGCAAAGATTTTCGTTTTTCTTTATTTTGGTATTTAAAGCAGACAGCGTCCCCATTTTTGGGGATGCTCTTTTTTTGTTAAAACCTGCTCACTGGTATAATTGTACCATTGTCTTCCGTTGAGTCTTATGAGATGTTTGCAGAAATACAGACTATGCAAACACTTATTAAAGACTGGTTTCCTGCAAAAAACCGCAAGGAACAATTCATTTATGAGTTGGCTCCTTCATCGTTGGCCAGTGTGCCATTTCATGATGACACAAAATCAATAACACGGTTCTTCGCTGAGAATTTCCCGGTCTATCTCGCTGTTCATGAAATATCCCCGGTGGTTTTACCTCCCAAAGAATATACACAGCTCCATGTGCATGAGGATCACGATGAGATCAATATAATTCTATCCGGCCAAAATCTTCTTTATAAGATCCAGGTTGGAGACGAAGAATATATAGCGGGAAATAATTCCTGCATCTGGATACCTCGCGGTGTAATGCACTCAGCCAATGTATTACAGGGTATCGGCTATTTTATCACTATGCGGATCGACTAATACAAATATTAACCATAAATAATACAGCATGAAGATTATGATCATTGCAGCCATAGCACTAATGTTTGCAGCTGCCTCAGACCCCAACCCTTTAGTAGGCAGATGGGAAACAAAACCTTCCCCAAAAGGAAATGTAACCGGATTGTATATGAAAGCAGATAGCAGCTTTGAAGGGTTTTTCAATAAGAAACCTTTTGTAACCGGTACCTATACTTACAGAGACAGCCTTTTGTCCTTCGTAGATAATGGATGTAACCGGACGAGAGGTCTCTATAAGGTTATCTTTTTCAGTGAAGGCGATTCCATGCGTTTTGAGCCGATTTCAGACACCTGTACTGAACGAAGGAACGGAATGAGCAAGACTATCATGGGAAGGTTAAAATAATACTCACCATGAAGACGGTAATTGTTTTGAGTATCGCAATGCTCACCTTCCTTTTTATGAATGCTTCTTCCGAAAGTGACGAGCCGGCAAATAAAGAAGAGCTTGGAAAGCTCCTGTTCTTTGATCCGATACTTTCAGCAACAAAGACGATCAGTTGTGCAAGTTGTCATAAACCTGAATTTGCATTTGCAGATAATGCACCGGTAAGTGTTGGAGTGAATAACAGGAAGGGTACGAGGAATACTCCTTCCGCAATGAATTTGCGATCACACGAAAAGTTTTTCTGGGATGGCAGGGCTGCTACTTTACAGGAGCAGGCCCTGGCTCCCATTGAGAATCCTGCAGAGATGAACCTGCCTTTGGATATAGCAGTGGGCAGGCTCCAGAACAATCAACGCTACAATAATTATTTCAGGAAGATATTCAATAGCCGGCCAACAAAGGCTTTGTTGGCAGATGCCATTGCTGCTTTTGAACTAACCCTGGAAACAACTGACAGTCCTTTTGATAACTGGAAGTACTATGATGATAGCACAAGGGTGAGTGAAGCAGTAAGGCGGGGGTTTGAAGTGTTTAATGGAAATGGTAAATGTGTGAAATGTCATTTTGGTTCGGATCTCACACAGAATGAATTCAGGAATATAGGATTGTTCAATGGAAGGCAATTGAATGACAGTGGACGATACGGGTTCACAAAGAACAAAGAAGATATTGGCAAATTTAAAACACCAGGTCTCAGGAATATTGCGGTCACAGCTCCCTATATGCATAACGGGATGTTTAAAACATTAAAGGAAGTAATTGATTTCTATGATAACCCTGCCAGGAAAGTACCCCGTGCCATTAATCGTGACACGATCCTGGTTAAACCGCTGGGCTTAACAAAAAGAGAGAAAGCAGACCTGGAATCATTCCTGCTTTCATTAACGGATAAACAATTTTTAAAACAGGGTAAGTGAAAATGTGTGTATTCAATCATACCATTAAATGGGTTAGACCGGGAATCGGCAACTGGATCAAATGGACATTATGGTCATTACAGCTTAAGAAACGCAGAAGTACCTGGAGATAGAGTTAATGCCTCCAACAGAATATTTATGACTGTGATAGGGGTAAACCCGGTTATGATTGTTATAGAAAGACGGCTTCATATTAACTAACATTGAAACAAAATTTATATGGATCATTTTATTTCACTGAACGGCCTTGCCTTACAGGAACTGATCAAAGGCGGATTTGCCGGCTTTGTAAATACGGCCAATCTCACCCTTGCTTACACAGAATTAAAGGCTGGCGCGGAAGTTCCCCTTCATCACCATCATGAAGAAGCAGTGGACGTAGTGGTTGATGGAGAGCTGGAAATGCAGATAGGAGATTCTAAAGGGATATTAAAACACGGGATGATCAGCCTGGTGCCTTCCAATATGCCGCACAGGGCAAAAGCGATCAGCGATTCAAAAGTGGTAACGATATTCTATCCAAGACGGGAATTATAAGGACGGCTTCAATAATGGTAACAGGTGCTGATTTTCTTCAGCACCTGTTTTAATTTAGGTTAGACAAACGGCACGGCTGGTGATTGACGGTCAAAAATCATTGTACTGATATTATCCTGTCATATTTAGCAATTCAATGCTATTACTGACATTATATTTTTCGAAAAGTTTACTTTTTATATTTCGTACCGTATTGTGACTGATATTGAGTGACCAGGCGATTTCCTTTGTGCTGAGACCCTGTTTGATCAATGTGACCAGTTCTTTTTCTCTTTTTGATAGAGGGTTGCGGGAAGCCGATGGCTTATATTCCTGAATCTTTGTAAGCGTAATTTCCTGTTTGAATACTTCAGCTTTAACACCGGTAAAGGTTCTTTCGTTGGTGATATCCCGGAAAAGTCCATAATACAGGTTCCCGGGTTTGAAAGCCAGTGTGGCTTTTTCATCATACAAATAAATATACTGGCCATCTTTTCTTTTAAAACGATAATGGAGACCGATACGATATAAATGATGGTCGTCAGGAGGAATACTTTCCAGGAGATCATGAGCGAAATTCACACAGTGAAAAAGGTCGGGTTGATCTGCCTCGTGTACGAGATGGAAGAATTTTTGCAGGAAACTTTTCTTTTCCATGATCTCCTGATCATACCCGAGTACATGAGGCGCATTCTGGCTCATGTATGCAATTTCGGAGTGCATGATGGGACAGGTCATGATCACCCATTGAGGAAAGATCTTATGCATATTGTCGAACAGGTCCAGGATATCTTCCTTATCATCCGGGCCGGCAACCATAACATATTTTTCAATATAAGAAACTACCCTGTCGGTAGCTCTTTGAAGCATACCCTCATTCACCATAGGAGAGGCTTTAAACAGTTTAATTGATAATGGGTAAATTTCCCCTTAATCCGGTTTTCAGCCTATCCCCGAATGTGGGGAGTCCCGATAGCTATCGGGATTGAGGGCAATCCCGACAAAAAAAACCCACCGTCGGATCACTGGCCGATCGATGGGTATATTTGACCTTCACATGAGACTAACTAGTTGGCCTTCTTGAATTTTTCTATGATCTTCATTTCACCTTCACGGTCCATCTGCACGGTATACCAGTTCTTTTCATCTTCCAGCTTGATATTGTACTCCGTAATACTTAAACTTCCTTCATTGGTGGTCATTTCCACAACACCGTAGATCTTCTTATCGGGATAAGTCTGTTTTATCCTGAGTTGGATCGGGTAGGGCAGATTGGAATCATTGTAAGAGCGGGTGAGGTTGTGCAGTTTACCATTCCTTTCATATACCGCCCTGGTACGCACACCATTTTCTTTAAAGCTGACGATATAGGTATCCTTTGCTTCATACCAGTTCACTTCTTCTGCAGTAGGGAAACTGGTTTTGAATGTCTGCAATAATTTCTCGTCAATAGGTTTTTGTGTGAAGGCAAAAGACGCTATTCCCATTAGCAGGGAACAGAATAAGATGAAAAACTTTTTCATGGCTATATTTTTTGATTTGGAATTGATTACTCCCTAAAGGTAGTAACCATCCGGACTATTGTAGACGCCGGTTTCTATATTTGGAGTAGTCCGGTTTCCCAAAGGTGGGTACCAGTTTCTAAAAGGAAAGTAGTCCGGTTTGAGTTAATTGATATGGTCTTATTTTTTATAGATGGTCTTCGCCATCAGGTCAACCGCATTGATAGCTTCTTTCTCAGTCATCCAGGCAAAGCCCATACGTGTGGAATTTAATAAGACAGAATTATTATGGATCAATCCCGCAGATAGGATCAGATTCTGAGCTTTTAATTTTTCGGCAAGCGGAGGAAGTGGAACAGATTTATCAAACTTTGCCCAGATGGCTAATCCGCCATCCGGAACTTTAAAGTCAATTACATCAGAAAGTTTTTCATTCAGGTAATCACACAAAGAATCCCGTCTGCTATGATAGGTATGCAGTGCTTTTTTCATGTGGCGATTGATACTTCCATCCTGGAACATTTCTGCAAGCGCCAGTTCCATTATAGGATCACCCTGCGTATCCATTAACTGGCGTACCCGGCATAATTCAAGTATCAGGTTTTGTGGAGCAATAATATATCCCGTGCGGATAAAAGGAGCAAGAGTTTTGCTCAGGGTCCCAATATAAATGACCATTCCTCTTGTATCAGCACTTACCAGTGGAAGAATGGGACTGCTTTGGTAATGAAAATCATAATCGTAATCATCTTCGATAATGATGAAGCCATATTTTTCAGCCATTGACAGGAGCTTGATCCTCCTGGCAGCAGTTAAAGTTACGGTAGTAGGATAGTGATGGTGGGGTGTTACATACAGCGCCTTTATGGTCTTTCGTTTGCAGATCTTTTCAAGAGCGTCTACATCAATACCGTGATCATCAACTTTTATCCGGATGAGGTTGGTTCCTGCATTCAGGAAAACATGATCGGCGTAGTAATAATTAGGATCACCTACCACCATATTATCTCCTTTGGAGAGAAGTATTTTGGCTAACAGATATAGACCCAGCTGACTACCGCGGGTGATCATGATATTTTCTTCTGTGGTCTGCAATCCGCGACTGGTATTTAAATAGGATGATAATACCTGCCTGAATTTTAGCACACCAGCCATTTCCACATAAGACATGAACCTGGCACTGCTGTTCCTGTTCAATACACTTTTATAGGCTCTACCCAGTTCTTCTGTTGGTATCAATCTTACATCAGGCCCATCATGAAAGCCATTGATATGCCTGAACGTAAATACGGGTGTTCTGATCTTATCATTCACTTTTACAGGATACCCGGTTTGCCTGGGAAAGGAATTCTGTTTTTCCTGTTTGCCTGGTAAACGTTGGGGAATGATCTCCGGTAGCTCCTTGCTGGTAAATGTTCCCTGGGAAGGGCGCATCTCAATCCATCCCTGTGCATCCAGCTCCTCATAAGCCCGTACAACAGTTTTACGATGAACAGTTAGTATCTCAGACATCTGCCTTGTGCCGGGTAATTTAATACCCGGACCGATCCTGCCTCTTTTCATTTCCCGCATCACAGCATTGGCTATCTGCAGGTAGATGGGAGTAGAACAGTCTGTTTGCCAGGTAATGATTGTCTTCCATGGAAGCATAGCGGACTACCGGTTGGGTTATTTTGGGTCACTAAGATAGTCCAAATAGGAAACGGTTCCAACTGTGGTTTCGGACTAATACCCGTTAGCTATTAGCAGGGAGAATGGTATTTATTGATCCTTAAGGCCTTTAATTTTTCGATTATGATTTTATTAATCACTTTGGCCCTTTCAACTTTCTTATATTGTGAGTATATATATATGAAAAAAACAATTGCTCCATCGCGCTGGTGGCGCCTCATACCGATTGCTTTTATTACTTACAGTCTTGCTTACCTTGATAGGGCCAATTTTGGATTTGGGACAGCGGGAGGGATGGCTAAGGACCTTCATATAGATGGCAGCACATCTGCAATTCTCGCGGCCCTTTTCTTCCTGGGGTATTTCTTTTTTCAAATACCGGGTGCTCAATATGCAGCCAATCGCAGTGCAAAGAAACTGATATTCTGGTCGCTCATCCTTTGGGGCGCTTGTGCGGTGGCAACAGGTTTGCTGAAAAATGTTACCGGCTTAATGGTGGTGCGGTTCATGCTGGGTGTAGTGGAGAGTGCCGTAATGCCGGCCATGCTCATATTGCTGAGCAGATGGTTTACCAAATCTGAACGTTCACGAGCCAATACCTTTTTAATATTAGGAAATCCTGCTACTATTTTATGGATGTCCATTCTTTCCGGTTACCTGATTAGAGAAGTTGGATGGAGATGGATGTTTATCTGGGAAGGATTGCCAGCTATCATCTGGGCTTTCTTCTGGTGGAAACTGGTTGATGATAAGCCTCAAACAGCCAACTGGCTTACTGAGCAGGAGAAAACAGAGCTGGATGCCGAACTGAAAGCGGAACAGACCGGTATTAAACCAGTAAAAGATTATTGGGCCGCCTTTAAGACAAGAACGGTAATATTATTATGTATCCAGTATTTTTTGTGGAGCATTGGTGTATATGGGTTTGTGATGTGGTTACCTACTATAATAAAAGCTGCACCTGGCATAGGCATGGTGGAAACAGGATGGCTGGCTGCAGTCCCCTATGTTTTTGCAATAGTGGGTATGTTCACCGCCTCCTATTTCTCCGATAAAACTTTGAAGCGAAAAGAATTTATCTGGCCATTCCTGCTGGTGGGTGCCATAGCCTTTTATGCATCCTACCTGTTAGGTGTTGAGAATTTCTGGTTATCCTTCACATTATTGGTAATAGCCGGAGCCGCCATGTATACACCCTATGGTCCTTTCTTTGCCATTATACCGGAAATTCTTCCTTCCAATGTTACGGCCGGGGCCATTGCACTGATCAATAGCATGGGCGCCCTCGGGTCTTTTGCAGGTACGTATATTGTAGGGTACTTAAATGACCGCACAGGCAATTTTGGGGCTTCCTACATATTTATGGCAGGCTCGCTCCTGCTTTCCGCGATCATCACTTACCTGGCACTGAGGGATAAGAAGAAACACTAAGGCCCATCCCAGACTGTACTGTTATGATATGTGTGCACAACACAACAAACAATAATCATTGGTGATTATTTCAGGTTGCCATTATTCTGGCATAAGTTTGCATCATTAGCGAAAGGTTCAGCGCGTTTCAGCGTCAAAGAATTTAGCAGATAGAAGACGATCCAGGAAAGAATATTATTGATTGCCTGCCGGCTCAAAGCATTTCCTCAAAAAAACAAGCAAGCATCGAATAATATTTACACAATGATACTCCACTCCAAAGCATTTATTTTCGACCTGAATGGTACCATGATCGATGATATGAGCTATCATATCCAGGCCTGGCACCAGATCCTGAATTACTTCGGCGCCAGTCTTTCCTATGAGGAAGTAAAGGACCAGTGTTATGGCAAGAATGATGAATTACTGGAACGAATATTCCCGGGCAAATTCTCTTCGAAAGAAATGCAAAATATCAGCATTGAAAAAGAACGGAGGTACCAGGCGGATTACAAACCTCGCATGAAATTGATTTCCGGGCTCGACCGTCTTTTGGAAGATACCCACTCCAATAATATAAAAATGGCCATTGGATCAGCAGCCATTAGATTCAATATTGACTTTGTGCTGGATGGATTGAATATCCGCAACTATTTTAGCTCTATTGTAAGTGCAGATGATGTTACCAAAAGTAAACCTGATCCCGAGACTTATCTGAAATGCGCTGAGGAACTGCAGGTGTTGCCAAAAGATTGTATCGTATTTGAAGATTCACCTAAAGGTGTGGAAGCGGCAGCCAATGCAAATATGAAAGCCGTGGTTATTACCACCATGAGCGATGAAAAGGAATTCACTCAGTATGATAATATCCTCGGCTTCGTTAATAATTACAATAGGCTGGGAATAAAAAGCCCTATCTATTTATAGCAGGCTTCATTCCATCTTAACTCATTCCGCAATTGAGGAATGGTAGTGCCGTTACCAATCAGTACAAATTCAATTCCGGCCATATCAGCGAAGTCCTGTAAATGTTCTGATGTCAGGTTCTGGCTATAGCAGGTATGATGTGCACCACCAGAGTAGATCCAGCCGGCACAACCTGTTTGCATATCCGGAAGTGGTTTCCATAATACCCTTGCCACTGGCAGTTTGGGAAGATCATATTTTGGTTTTACTGCCTTTACTTCATTTACCAGTAAACGGAAACGGTTGCCCATATCAATGATGGAAGCGTTCAATGCATTGCCACCATCTGCATTAAATACCAGTCTCACAGGATCTGCCTTGCCTCCAATACCTAAAGGATGTATTTCGCAGGAAGGTTTTGCATTGGCAATGCTTGGACAGATCTCCAGCATGTGAGAACCCAATACCAGCATATCCTTTGGATCAAAATGATAAGTATAATCTTCCATGAAGGAATTACCACCAGGTAATCCACTTGCCATTACTTTCATGGCGCGTACAAGCGCAGCTGTTTTCCAATCGCCTTCAGCTCCAAATCCATAACCATCTGCCATTAAACGTTGAGATGGAATGCCAGGTAATTGCAAAAGACCATGCAAATCTTCAAATGTATCTGTATAGCCTTTATAGTTGCCAGCTTTCAGGAATTTGCGAATACCCAGTTCAATTTTTGCAGCATCACGGAGCGACTGGTGTTTTGCACCACCTGGTTTAAGCGCAGCAACTACTTTGTATTCTTTTAAATAAGTTTCTACCAGGCCTTCGATCTCTCTTTCTTTAATTCCATTTACTACAGCTGCAAGGTCACCCAATCCATGGGTATTTACGGAGTAACCAAATTTCAGTTCTGCTTCTACTTTATCACCTTCCGTTACTGCCACCTGGCGCATATTATCGCCAAAGCGAACAAATTTTGCACCCTGCCAGTCATTCCAACCGGCAGCTGCGCGGCACCAGGTATTTATTCTTTCACGTACGTTTTTATCTTCCCAATGACCAACCACTACTTTACGATTGATCCGCATACGGGTCATGATAAATCCAATCTCCCTGTCTCCATGTGCAGACTGGTTCAGGTTCATGAAATCCATATCAATTTCTTTCCAGGGAATATCACGATTGAATTGAGTATGTAAATGAAGTATTGGCTTTTGAAGAATATTCAGTCCGCGTATCCACATTTTGGCAGGAGAGAAGGTGTGCATCCAGGCAATGATCCCTATGCAGTTTGTTTTTACATTAGCTTCCTGGCAGATAGCATGTATCTCTTCAGGTGTTTTAACAGTGGGTTTGAAAACAATCTTAACCGGTATCTGTGGAGAAGCATCCAGTGCTTTGGCGATAGTTTGAGAATGGGTAGCAACCTGTTTCAATGTTTCTTCGCCATATAAATGCTGGCTTCCTGTTACAAACCAGACCTCGAGTGTCTTCAAATTAGGCAGACTCATGTTGGAAATTTTGGGTGTTGGTATTTAGTATTATTAGTATGATTGGTTGTCCTGATAGCTATCGGGATCAGGCCTGGCCATAATAACTGTCTGGCCCATGCTTTCTTTCAAAATGTTTTTTGATGAGAGCATCTTTTAGTCGTGGGGCATTGGGATTTATCTGCTCTGTAAGAAAAGCCATTTTGGCGATCTCTTCCAGCACACCGGCATTATATACAGCCTTGTGACTTGTTTTGCCCCAGGTAAAAGGAGCGTGATTGCCAACGAGGATCATTTCAGTTTCTTCGTAGGCCAATTTCTTTTCCTTGAAATAATTGATGATCTGGAACCCGGTTTCATATTCATAATTCCCCCTGATCATTTCATCACTCATCGGTGGTGCACAGGGAATATCTATCGTGGTGTGATCTGCATGAGTTGTTCCAAAAATGGGTATTGCACGTTGAGACTGAGCCCATGCTGTTGCATAGGTTGAATGAGTATGAACAACGCTATTGATAGCGGGCCAGTGTTTATATAATACGGCGTGTGTCAATGTATCAGAGGAAGGACGCAGTTTGCCTTTTACTGTTTTACCTTCAAAGTCTACGATCACCATTTTGGCAGGCGATAATTTTTCATAAGGCACTCCGCTTGGCTTTATTGCAAATACACCTGCTTTTCGATCTGCCACGCTAACATTTCCAAATGTGAAAACGACCAGGTTAAGTTCGGTCAATTGCATATTTGCCTCATAGGCCTCTTCCTGGATATCAAGATGCTTGCTCATTCAATATTGATTCTTCTTTTTCGGTTTGAAATTCCAGGTACTGACCTGTGCGTTTATATTGATCGTATCGTTTATTATAAGTAACTGCTTTCTGTTTGTTGGGGAAATATTCAACATCAAATCCCTGTCCCATTGATTGCATGGCATCTTCAACGGTAGGATATAATCCCGCTGCTGTTGCTGCAAACATGGCTGCTCCTGCTGCACAGGTTTGTTCTGAACGATGAATACGTATGGGCATATTCATTACATCAGCCATCATTTGCATGATGAATGGTGATTTTCTTGCCACTCCGCCCAGCCCTATCAAACCTTTTACCGGCACTCCCTCATCTATGAACCTTTCAACAATTGCTCTTGCACCAAAACAGGTAGATTCTACAATGGCGCGGAATAACCTGGGTGCATCTGTTGCAAGGTCCAGCCCGATAAGTGATCCCTTTAATAATTGATTGGCATCCGGTGTACGTCTACCATTAAACCAATCGATAGCCATCTCATCCTGTTCATCCAGTTCCAGTTTCTCTGCCTGGCGGGTGAGTTCAGCGATGATCTTATCAATGCTTTCTTCAATTGTTTTTTTATCAGTGCCTGCCGGCAGTACATATTTTAATGGCCATGCCAGTATATTTCTAAACCAGGCATAGGCATCACCAAATGCAGATTGACCTGCTTCCAGTCCCATCATTCCCGGGATAATGGAGCCAGGTACCTGTCCGCAGATTCCCTTTACCAGTTTTCCTTTGATCTCAACAGTAGGGGCCACCAGCATATCACAGGTAGAAGTGCCCATTACCTTACTGAGATGATAAGGGTCAATTTGTCCGCCAACTGCACCCATATGCGCATCAAATGCTCCAACTCCAATAACAACATCAGTTGAGAGGCCAAGTTTTTGTGCCCATTCGCTGCTCAGGTTGCCAGCAGATTTATCTGAAGTATAGGTTTGTTCAAACAGTCGGGAAGTAATTCCTTTTAGTAAAGGGTCCAGTTCAGCAAAGAAATTTTCCGGGGGTAATCCTCCAAATTCTTCTGCCCACAATGCTTTGTGACCAGCAGCGCATCTGCTTCTTTTCATGGCAGAAGCCTGCTTTCCACCTGTAAGAAGGAAAGGTATCCAGTCGCAATGCTCAACCCATGAATAGAGGGCCTTTCTCACCGAAGTATCAGCCCTGAGCACATGAAGCAGTTTGGCCCAGAACCACTCAGAGGAATATATTCCCCCTACAAACTGGAGGTAGTTGGTTTCAAATTTCTGTGCATGATCATTGATCTCAGCTGCTTCCTTAACCCCGGTATGATCTTTCCATAGAACAAACATGGCATTTGGATTTTCCTCAAATCCTTTTACCATGGCCAGTGGAGTTCCGGATTCATCCACAGCAACCGGGGTTGATCCTGTAGTGTCTATGGCTATAGCTTTTACATTGGCAGCTACTGTACTACCGGCTTTTGAAAGACAATCTTTAATAGTGCTTTCCAGTCCTTCTACATAATCCAGCGGATGTTGCCTGAACTGGTTTTTAGAAGCATCGCAATACAGACCGTTTTTCCAGCGCGGATAATAAAACACGGAAGCGGCAATTTCCTTACCATTGGACGCATCCACAACAATGGAACGAACTGAATCTGTCCCGTAATCCACACCTATCACAAATGAGTTCTTTGCCATGACAAGCTAAGCTGTTAAAATTTAGTGTCAAAGTAACACTTAAAAAGTGAACTGTAAAATTTTAAATATGAAATGTAAAACAGCGGCCAGTTTACATAGCCGTGATCAACATTTTATATATAGTAAAACCTATAGGGTTTATTTCAGGTTACCAGGGTTGGGAATGAAATTCAAAAAGGAATTGAGCGCTGCATTGTACTTTCTCTTGTCCAGCTTATAATAAAATGCTCCTTTTTTAGACCTGGCTTTTTCCTTCTCCTTTTGTTTGACCAGCAGATTGGTGGAGATCAGCTTGCGACTGAAATTCCTCTTATCCAGCTCAATATTATATACTCCTTCGTAAAGGCTGTGAAGCTGGGGAATAGTGAATTTGTCAGGAAGTAGTTCAAACAGGATGGGGTGGAAGGCGGCCTTATATTTCAGTTTTTCTCTTGCCATTTCCACCATAAGGCTGTGGTCAAATACCAATTTGGGGATCTTGTTCAGGGGAAACCATTCAGCATGATAATCGTCACTCAGCTGTTTCTCGTAAAGGTGAATATCGATCAGGGTAAAGTATGCAACAGATATGGTACGTTCTACCGGGTCGCGTTCAGGTTTGCCGAATGCATATAATTGTTCAAGATAAACGCCGTCGAGCCCAGTGAGTTGTTTCAGGATGCGGGATGCTGCTTCTTCAAAACTCTCTTCCGGCTGCACAAAACCACCCATCAGGCTCCAACTTCCTTTTTGTGGTTCAAATCCTCTTTGAATCAATAAGATCTTTATATCCTCTCCATCAAATCCGAAAATGATACAATCCACGGCAGCCAGCACCCGCGTTTGTTTAGAATAATGTCTCATATAACAGGCAGCATTTAAGTTTACTATTGTAAATATAAGTGTTAACGTCTTACATTCTGCAATCCATCAGCCGGTGTGTTTTTCGAAAGAGGAGACCTCTCACGATCCCGAAAGTGTGGGCCTGCACCTGTCCATGAACCGGCCAGGTTAGCGATAAAAAGGGGTAAAAAAGACCTTTTCTTCAATGATAAAATAGTGTCAAATCCTGCTAAAAAAAAGGATTAGCAAAATAAATATTAATGAATAGTTTTAGGCAAATTATTAAGTGTATGAAGTACAAATATTTCCTAAGTGGATTATTCATTTTCCTGTTTAGTGCAACAGCTTTCACACAGTCTAAAGTAACCCTTCATGCGGACGAAGGCAAGACTACTATTAATAAGAATATCTATGGCCATTTTGCAGAACACCTGGGACATTGTATTTATGATGGATTCTATGTGGGGGAAAAAAGTACTATACCCAATACCAATGGGGTGAGGAACGATATCATTGAGGCACTTAAAAAACTCAAGGTTGCCAATCTGCGGTGGCCAGGTGGTTGTTTTGCAGATACCTATCAATGGAAAGATGGGATCGGGCCAAAGGATAAGAGACCCGCAATGATCAATCGCTGGTGGGGTGGTGTAACTGAGGATAACAGCTTCGGTACACATGACTTCCTGGATATGTGCGAGAAGATCGGGGCGCAACCTTACCTGGCGGCAAATGTGGGAAGTGGAACAGTGCAGAACCTGATTGATTGGGTTCAATATGTCAACTTCCCCAGTCAGAGCAGTCCCATGTCCAAACTCCGTACAGCCAACGGAAGAGAGAAGCCCTGGAATGTTAAGATATGGGGGGTAGGAAATGAAGCCTGGGGTTGTGGTGGTAATATGAAGCCAGAGTATTATGCCAATATATATAAGCAGTACGCCACTTTTATGGCGGACTGGAACAATAGTGATGGAATGTGGCGCGTGGCATCGGGTGCGAATAGTTCTGACTATAACTGGACCGAAGTTTTGATGCGTGACATCCCTCTAAATATGCTTGAAGGGGTGGCACTCCATCATTATTCAGTAACTGATTGGAATGCAAAAGGCCCAAGTATTGACTTTGATGAAAACCAATATTTCAATACGCTTAGTGTAGCCCTCAGGATGGAAGAACTGGTAACCCGTCACTCTACCATCATGGACAAATATGATCCAGCCAAAAAAGTAGCCCTTGTAGTAGATGAGTGGGGCGGTTGGTATAATGTTGAAGCTGGAACTAATCCCGGATTCCTCTATCAGCAAAATACGATGAGGGATGCTATGATCGCGGGTCTTACGCTCAATATTTTTAATAATCATTGTGACCGTGTAAGAATGGCCAACCTGGCCCAAACAGTGAATGTGTTACAGGCAGTTGTATTGACCGATAAAGAGAAGATGATCCTGACACCCACTTACCATGTAATGGAAATGTATAATGTTCACCAGGATGCTACAATGTTGCCTGTTAACGTTAAGTCTTCCGATTATGTGCTGGGTAACCGTAAGTTGCCTGCAGTATCTGCTTCAGCATCCAGGGATAACCAGGGATTAACTCATATTTCTCTTGTCAATATCGATGCATCAAAAACACAGACAATAGAAATTAATATTCAGGGGGGTAATTATAATACAATAAGCGGACGGATCTTAACCGCCGCCAAAATGCAAGACCATAATACGTTCGAAAAACCCGAGACAATAAAACCGGCAGTGTTCAAAAACTTTAAGAAAACCGACAACCTGCTAAGTGTAACACTGCCGCCTTTTTCTGTTGTTGTGCTTGAAATGAAATAAATGAGTAAAAGTGAAAAACATGAAACTTTATTCTGTACTCCTGTTTTTTTGCTTGCTGCTTATTCAATCGGGGATAAAGGCACAGGAGAATCAAAAATTAATAGTGAAGGCCAACCAGGTGAAAGGTGCTGTTCAGCCCACCATGTGGGGTGTGTTCTTTGAAGATATTAACCTGGGTGCTGATGGAGGAATTTATGCGGAGTTGGTCAAGAACCGCTCATTTGAATTTTTCCGTCCAATGATGGGATGGAGAGTATTGGGCAGACCAGCCACTGAAGGAGATTTCCTGGTGATCAACCGGAAAGAAGCCAATTCTGGTAATCCGCGTTTTCTCCGTGTTACATTACGCAATAATGCAAAAGGTTCTCTTGGTTTGAATAATGAAGGATTCAGAAGCATGGGTATTAAAAAGGACCTTCGTTATGATTTCTCGGTGATGTATCGCCACCAGGGAAGTCCTGTCAAATTGCACCTGGAACTGATCAATTCAAATAAGCAAATTATTGGAAGCAATGTTGTATCGCTTCCTGCAACTAATGGCGAGGAATGGAAAACACAGGCTTCCAATTTCACAGCTACTGTAACTGAACCAAAAGCCAGTTTCAATATATGGATGGAGGGTGATGGTATCCTGGATATGGACATGATCTCGCTATTTCCAACAGATACCTGGAAGAACCGCCCCGGTGGAATGCGTGCAGACATGATCCAGTTGCTGGCAGATATGAAACCCGGGTTTATTCGTTTTCCCGGTGGTTGCATTGTTGAAGGATTCGATCTTTCACAACGTTATCAATGGAAAAAGACAATTGGACCTGTTGATGAACGCCCACTTATCATCAATCGCTGGAACTTTGAATTTGCACACCGCCCTACTCCGGATTATTTCCAGACATTCGGATTGGGCTTCTTTGAATATTTCCAACTTGCGGAAGATATCGGTGCAGAACCTCTGCCGATCCTGAATGCCGGAATGGCCTGTCAGTTCAATTCTGCGGAAGTAGTTCCGTTGGATCAGATAGGACCGTATGTGCAGGATGCGTTGGACCTCATTGAATTTGCCAATGGTGACGTATCTACCACTTGGGGCAGGAAGAGAGCTGAATTGGGACACCCTGCTCCCTTCAATCTTAAAATGATGGGAGTTGGAAATGAAAACTGGGGACCTCAATACATTGAAAGACTTAAAATTTTTACGCAGGCCATTAAAGCAAAATACCCCGGCTTCAAGATCGTGAATAGCTCTGGCACTGATCCATCTGGCGGTCGCTATGATTATTTGAACAAGGAATTGCGTGACATGAACGCAGATATTATCGATGAACATTATTATCGCAGACCGGAATGGTTCCTCCAGAATGCCAATCGATATGATTCATTTCCCCGCAATGCATCTAAAATATTCGGCGGTGAATATGCAGCACAGAGTGATAAGACAGTCAGTGTAAATAATAAGAACAACTGGCAAACAGCAATTGCAGAAGCAGCCTTCATGACTGGTCTGGAACGTAATGCAGATGTAGTGGTAATGGCCAGTTATGCTCCGCTTTTTGCGCACGTGGATGGTTGGCAGTGGACGCCCGACCTGATCTGGGTAGATAACCTGAATGCCTATGGCACTCCTAATTATTATGTACAGAAATTATTTTCGCTCAATAAGGGTACAGATATCGTTCCTATCCTGGCAGATGGTAAATCACTGGCAGGAGCAGATAGTCTCTATGCATCAGCTGTACTGGACAAAAAAACAAATGAAGTGGTGATCAAACTGGTGAACGTGTCTGGCAAATCAAAGACAAGGGAAATCAATATTGAAGGGGTGAAGAAACTGGATACAAAGGCCACCCTGACCGTGTTGCGTAGTGATGATGTTAACGAGGTGAATTCAATTGAAGCGCCGAAGGCGGTAAGTCCTGCAGACCAGACGATCGCACTAAAAGGTAAAAAGATCAATGTTTCCCTGGAACCCTATTCGTTTACAGTAATAAGAGCAAAGGCACAATAAAGGTTAATCCTGACCACATCTAAAAATGTTCTTTTGACATTTATTAAAAATATTTCCCTAATTTGGATTTTTTATAACCTTTGCTTTATATGAAAAAAATACTCTTCTTTTCAGGACTGGCTGTAAATCTTCTTATAGCCTGCAATAACGGTTCTGATAATTCAACACAGGAAACAACAACTAAAATGGATTCAACTGCACCTGCAAGGAGCGCAGGCTTTCATCAAACTCTGAATGGAAAGGAAGTCAGCCTTTATGTTTTAAAGAATAAAAAGAATGCAACGGCTGAATTGACCAATTATGGCGCACGCCTTGTCAGCCTTATGGTCCCTGACAAAAACGGGGCTATGGTGGATGTAATACTGGGACATGACAGCCTCAGCGGGTATGCCAAACCAGGTGAATCGTTTTTCGGGACTACTATTGGTCGTTATGGTAACCGTATTGGTAAAGCAAAATTCAAACTGGACGGCAAGGAATATAAACTGGATGCCAACAATGGCCCCAACTCTTTACATGGTGGCCGTGGAGGATTCCATACTAAGGTATGGGATGTGGTTGCACAGGATCCCCAGTCAATCACCTTTAGCTATGTTTCCAAAGATGGTGAAGAAGGATATCCCGGTAACCTGACCAGCAAAGTGAAATTTACACTTACTGATGAAAATGCCATTCAGATAGATTATGAAGCAACAACAGATGCCAATACCGTGGTAAACCTTACCAACCACTCCTATTTCAATCTGAATGGCGCTGGCAGCGGTACTATCAATAATCATGAGTTAATGATCAATGCTGATAATTTTACTCCTGTTGATGTAACCCTGATCCCCACCAAAATGAAAGAGAAGGTAGACGGAACTCCTTTTGATTTCCGCAAGCCAACTGCAATAGGAGCGAGGGTAGACGATACTACCAATGTTCAGATCAGGAACGGTAAGGGGTATGATCACAATTTTGTATTGAATGGTTGGGATGGAAAGGTTAATAAGGCAGTCACTGTAAAAGGTGATCAGTCTGGTATCACCATGGAAGTATGGACAGATCAACCCGGCATTCAGTTCTATGGCGGTAATTTTCTCAATGGAAGCGAAATAGGAAAGGGCGGTAAAGCATATACGCATCGTACAGGATTTTGCCTGGAAGCCCAGCATTTCCCTGATTCACCCAATCAGCCTTCCTTTCCCACAACAGAATTAAAACCTGGAGAAACCTATAAGCAAACAACGATTTACAAGTTCATGTAAATTGTTCAACGATTAAGTAAAAAGTCAAAAGTCAAAAAGCGGAGCCAGAGCTCTCATTTTTGACTTTTGACTTTTGATTTTTCAGGACAGATATTCAAAAGGAAGAAGTAAAAATATATTCATCTATTTTTACTTCTTCCTTTTTATTTAGCTTGAACTATGAAAAGATTGTATTCCTTTGGTCTTCTGCTTCTTTTATTTCCAGGATTTATTTCTGCCCAAAAAAAGAAAGAAACTACCAGGATCGTGAATGTAGATTCAGGGTGGGCCAATAATTCAATCAACACGGTAGTTTTTCGCAAGAACTCAATAGTGAGTTTTAAGGACACGCAGTTCATTGCTTTTTATGATAGCCGGAGCTATGTTGTACTGGGAAAAAGAAAAATTGGGAGTACTCACTGGCAATTAAAGCAAACAGCTTTCAGGGGAAATACCAATGATGCGCATAATTGTATTGGTATTATGACCGATGGGGCAGGGTATCTACATCTTGCATGGGATCATCATAATAATCCATTGCGCTATGCCCGGAGCATTACTGCCGGTTCTTTGGAAATGACCGATAAAATGTCTATGATCGGTAATGGGGAACAAAGAGTCACTTATCCTGAATTCCATCGGCTGCCCAATGGTAACCTTATTTTCTTTTACAGGGATGGGGAGTCGGGACAGGGGAACCTGGTCATTAATCATTATGATACGCGAGCCAGGAAATGGACCCGTATTCACGGCAACCTGATTGACGGGCAGGGGCAACGCAATGCTTACTGGCAGGCATTTGTAGACAAAAAAGGTATTATCCATATTTCCTGGGTATGGAGGGAAACTCCTGATGTTGCCAGTAATCATGATATGGCCTATGCAAGATCTTCAGACGAAGGGAAAACCTGGACAAAATCTACAGGTGAAAAATATGTGCTGCCAATCAATGCAACCACCGCAGAGTACGCCTGTAAGATCCCGGAGAAAAGTGAACTGATCAACCAGACCTCCATGTTTGCCGATGCATCCGGCCGTCCATATATTGCTACCTACTGGCGCGAAGCAGGTGATTCAATACCTCAATATCATTTGATCTTTAAGAAAGGAAATGAATGGCAAACCCAGAACCTTGGCTTCCGCAAAACAGCATTCTCTTTAAGCGGAGCAGGCACTAAACGAATTCCCATTTCAAGACCGCAGATCATTGCCTGGTCAGAAGGAAACAGGTTGAGTGCTGCCATTATTTTCCGTGATGCGGAGAGAGGCGATAAAGTATCTGCTGCTTTGTGCAGGGACCTTGGTCAGCCATCGGCTAAATGGCAGGTCAGGGATCTTTCTACAACTCCTGTTGGTTCATGGGAACCCAGTTACGACACAGAACTCTGGAAAGAAAAAAGAATACTCAATTTATTTGTTCAGCGAACCGAGCAGGTAGATGGAGAAGGAAAAGCCAATATCCCGCCTCAGATAGTGAAGGTCCTTGAATGGAGTTTTTGATTGATAAACAATTTGCTATTATCCGCAGGTAATTTATCTTCAGGCAAATAATTGCTACACGTATTTAACTGATTGTTGTATGAAGCATTGCTGGTATATTTTGTTAAGTATGATCATTATTGGGTCGTCTTGCCATTCGCCCGGTAAACTAGGCACCCCACCCAAACCAGAACTTGTCAAAGCATTTGATCAGAATTTTATTGATGCTACAGCGCAGTATAAATTTTTGGGAAAGAATCTTCCTGCAGATAAATTCCCGAGAACATTTTATCCAACAACCGGAAAATATGAATTCAGTAATTCAGGCTGGTGGTGCAGTGGTTTTTATCCAGGTACATTATTATACCTGTACGAGGAAACGAAAGATCAATCCTTATTAACGGAAGCAGAAAGGATTTTGAAAGTGCTTGAAAAGGAAAAGAACAATACAACTACGCATGATCTGGGATTCATGATGTTTTGCAGCTTCGGAAATGCCAACCGCATTGCTCCTAAACCTGAGTATAAGGATATATTGCTTACAAGTGCCCGCTCACTGATCACCCGTTTTAATCCTAAAGTAGGCTGTATTAAATCCTGGGATGGCAAACCTGGAGAATTCCAGGTAATCATCGATAATATGATGAACCTTGAACTCTTATTCTGGGCTACGCGTGTAAGTGGTGATTCCTCTTTTTATAAAATAGCAGTCACCCATGCAGAAACAACCATGAAGAATCATTTCCGGCCTGATTACAGTTCTTATCATGTTATCAATTATAATTCAGAAACAGGCGCCATTCAGCAAAAGCGGACAGCCCAGGGAGCAGCTGATGAATCTGCATGGGCCAGGGGTCAAACCTGGGGATTATATGGGTTTACTGTAATGTACCGGGAAACAAAAGACCCTAAATACCTGGAGCAGGCAAAACATATTGCAGAATTCTTATTAAATCATCCCAATTTACCGGCCGATAAAATACCCTATTGGGATTTCAATGCACCTGGCATTCCCAATGCATTACGTGATGCATCTGCGGGATCCATCATGGCAGCTGCATTGATTGAGCTGGCTGATTATGTGGATGCCAAAAGCAGGGCTAAATATCTCCAGGTAGCGGAAACGCAATTGCAGACCCTCTCCAATTCAACCTATAAAGCTGCCCCCGGAACCAATGGTGGATTCATCCT
>Ga0207648_10001213_pt1 | contig 28877 bp, 26 predicted proteins | sample KBSMisM32_FD_184310 | JGI IMG/M metagenome (GOLD analysis project Ga0207648, IMG submission 184310) | Miscanthus rhizosphere microbial communities from Kellogg Biological Station, Michigan, USA - KBS Miscanthus M3-2 (SPAdes) (version 2) | ecosystem: Host-associated > Plants > Roots >... | reverse complement strand
AAGGAAAAAACCTGCTACTATAAAGAATACTATCGCAACCATGGCGATGTAAACCTTATTGCGATAGAAGGGAACTGGTTCAGGACGGTGAATACCTTCTGCATCATCAGACAATTTTTTCAGGTTACTGTTAACCTGCATCAGGATCATAGCGATGATAGCGAGAATAAGAGAGATAACACCAAAGATTACTGCACCTGAATTATCCGTTGGTGGCTCAGTAGGGTTAGGACCCTTTTCCTCTTTACGTGGTGGTCCGGCATCCGCATATTTAATTACAGCATCAATTTCCGCATCTGTTATTGCATCCTCAAACTGGGTCATGGCGCTTCCGGAAAAACTTTCTACTTCCTTAGCCCTGGGATAACCTGCCTGAACAGCCTTTGCCCAGTTATGTACCCAAACATGGATCTGATCCATGTTGCCACCCCATCTCGCAATAACCCCTGTCAGATCGGGTCCGGTCATATCTGCCCCTAATTTGTGACAGCTGGCACACTTGCTCTGAAAAACAGCTTTACCATCCTGCGCCGAAACTTTATTTATTGAAATGAAAACACCAAAAAAGAGAAGGAGTCGTGTTAGTTTTTGAATCACTGGTTTACATGGAATCATAGATGCAATTAATCTGAAAAATGTGGATAAAAATTGCTAACTGGCTGCAAAAATAAGTCATGGAGTTAACAAAATACCATCGTTGCAAAAAATTTTTTAACCCTCTACCAGCCTGCATTTCAGAGGATTTATATCGCTTTTTTATGATTGTTCAATTTTGTTTGTCATAACATGGTCAATGGCCTCAACAACTTTTTCAAATGTGTAAGCAAATGGAGTTGTTGATCCTTTTTTCCTGACTTTTGCAACGCAATTAAAAACCGCATCAAAAACAAGCGGAGTTTTTACTGCAAGCCAACTCTGTTATCATGTTTGACCGCCTCAAAAAGAAATGGAATGTAAATAGTCTTCAGCTTACACTGGTCTTATGCACATTTGCCATTGGTGGTAGTCTTACTGGTTACACAGCCCGCAAACTATTAGGAGTACTTTCCGTTGAACAGGGATGGCTCTGGATCATTATTTATATCCTTTTACTTACGATCATTTGGCCAATTGCCGTGTACCTGATCAGTTTTCCTTTTGGTCAATCCAGTTTCTTCACCCGGTACCTGAAAAAGATCGGAAAAAGGTTTTTTGGATCACGCAATACAGCCCCAGAAAAAACATCCTCTTCTTTAGTGCCTAAAGAGAGTTCCAGGATTGAAAATATCCCGGTTTCCGGCAAATCAGAAATTGCCAAAAAAGTCCAAAATCATCGATTTATTGCCATTTTTGCCTCAGGAACAGGGTCAAATGCCCAAAAAATCATCGATTTCTTCAGAAATTCCAAAACTGTAAAAATCGCTCTTATTGTCTGCAATAAGCCCGGTGCAGGGGTTCTGAATATTGCAAAAAATGAGAATATTCCTTCCCTGCTGGTTGAAAAAGAGCGGTTCTTTTATGGAGATGCATATACAGATGAGTTGAACAGGCATAATATCAGTTTTATCGTGCTGGCCGGTTTTTTATGGAAGATTCCCCCAAACCTGATCATGGCTTTCAAAGGAAAGATCATCAATATCCACCCGGCTCTCCTTCCCTCCTACGGCGGAAAAGGAATGTATGGCAACAGGGTACATGAAGCTGTAATTGCAGCGAAAGAAAAAGAAAGCGGCATCAGCATTCATTATGTAGATGAGATATATGATCATGGGGCTACCATTTTCCAGGCTACCTGCCCGGTTTTGGAAACTGATACTGCTGATTCCCTGGCCCAGCGAATACATCAGCTTGAGCATGAATACTATCCTAAAGTAATAGACGAATTAATGAACCGTAAATAGTTCAGTTTTACCTTCCCTTTTGCATTTTCTTTCGTTACTTGCCAGAATAATAAGGAGTTTTTGCATCGCCGCTTTTTACAAATAATAATTGTTTTCCTTTTACTGTGTGGTACCTGCCTAACAGGCTATTCTCAATATAAGATCCGCGGCACCGTTTACGATAGCACCCGCAATTATCCGCTTGAACTGGTGAGCGTACTTACCACCTCCGGTCGTGGAACCATTACCAATAAAGACGGCCAGTATGAAGTGGAAGTGGGAGAAAAAGACTCTATCTGGTTCAGCTACCTTAATAAACCAACCGTCAAATTTCCCGTTTTGAAGATTGCAAATCCTTTTGGTTTTGATATCTCTTTGAAGGTTAGCGTTCCGGAATTGAAGGAAGTGAAGGTGAGGCCCCGCAATTACCGGGAGGATTCCATCCAGAACCGGAAGGATTATGCAAAGATCTTCAACTACGACAAAGGTTATCACTTTAATACGGTTACTCCGTCGTATGGTCAGGCAGCAGGCTTTGACCTTGACGCAATTATCAATGCATTCCGATTCAGGCGTAATCGAAATATGCTTTCATTCCAGAAAAGATTGCTTCAGCAGGAACAGGAAAAATTCGTCGAACACCGTTTTAATAAAGCCCTGGTCAGAAGACTCACTGGTCTTACTGAACCTGCACTCGATAGCTTCATGATGGTATTCCGGCCTCCCTATTTTTTTGCAGTAGGCGCAGGTGATTATGATTTCCAGAAGTACATTAAAGATTCCTTTGAACGTTACAAAAAAGGGCAGGGCCCCCTGCAACTGTTTATTGAAGAAGAAGAGGAGCCATAATTATACCTTTGGAGCCATTTCTCAAACATAAACAGCAAGATCATGGATCAAACCACGCTCGGCATCGGCACAAGACTGCAACATACCCAATATGGCCCCGGGGTGATTGTAGGCATTCGCTATGCTACCTACCTTATCTCTTTTATTAATCATGGCATCAAAGAAATTGATAAAACAGATGAAAAGCTGGATGAGATCATTCCCGAAAACGTTACAGCTGAGATTGAAACACATAGTGATGTTGAAAAATCCTTGCTGAAGATCCTGCGACTTTGGGGTGGGTTTTCTGAACTGGTTCCTCTTGGTGATCGGTGGAAGGGCGGAATGATGCTATTGCAACCTGCAGACAAATCCCAAAAGCCAAAAGAAATTCCCATTGATATCTTTTTTCATAAAATAGTGATGCTGCGCGACAGACTTCGTGTTATGGAGCAGCAAATAAACGCACACAAGCAGTTGAGCGACGAGGATAAGGTGAACCTGCAACAATATATTACCCGCATCTATGGTTCCCTCACCACCTTCAATGTATTATTCAAAAACAAGGAACAATGGTTTATCGGCGATAAAGGTGCAAAGGAGGAATAATATTACAGCCATCTTTCAGTAAATTGAAGCATGAAATGGCTTCTTTACACACTCCTGATCCCTTTTCTTTCTTTTTCCCAATCTAACGACTATGATATCCTGATCAAAAACGGGAAGATCATTGATGGCACCGGCAATAACTGGTTCTATGGTAATGTGGCCATCAGGAATGGAAAGATCATAGCTGTTGGTCGGGATGTAAATGGCAGCGCTAAACGCATTATCGATGCTACCGGACTAATAGTTGCACCCGGCTTTATTGATGTACATACACATCTTGAAGGAGACGAAGACAAAGATCCTACCGCCGCAAGTTTTATTTATGATGGAGTTACCACCTGCATAACCGGCAATTGCGGTTCTTCCAATATTGATATAGCCCACTATTTACAATGGATAGATTCACTGAAGCTATCAATCAATGTAGCCACACTCATTGGGCATAACGATGTGCGCAAGGAAGTCATGGGCCGCGCTAACCGTGATGCCACTCCCCAGGAGATTACGCAGATGCAGGCCATAGTTGACAAGGCGATGAAAGATGGTGCAGTAGGCCTCTCAACGGGACTTATTTATATCCCCGGAACTTATACAAAAACTCCCGAGATCGTTTCCCTTGCAAAAATTGCTGCAGGTTATAATGGAGTATATTCTACTCACATGCGTGATGAGGGTGATAGTGTTACAGATGCAATAGAAGAAGCACTTACTATTGGAAGGCAGGCAAAGATTCCCGTAGAAATATCACACTTCAAATTAAGTGGTCAACAAAACTGGGGAAGGAGCCGCATCACTGTTCCTATGATAGAAGCAGCGCGGAAAGAGGGAATTGAAGTAACAATAGATCAATATCCCTACACTGCCAGCAGCACCTCCATCAGCACCTTATTACCGGATGAAATTCTGGCTGATGGACAGGATTCCATTGTAGCAAGACTCCAACGGCCTGCGGTCAGAAATTATGTGATCAACTCCATGCTCGCCCGTTTGAAAAAAAGAAAACTGAAACATTTCAGCTATGCGGTAGTTACATTTTATAAACATGACAGCACCTATAATGGCAAGAGCATTGAACAGATCAACCTGTTGAGAAAACAAAAGCATACTGCAAAGGCAGAAGCAGAAACCATAATTGATATCATGATCAATGGAGGAGCCGGCGCAGTATTTCACGGTATGAGCGAAGATGATGTAAAACGGATCATGCAATATCCGTTCAATATGTTCGCCAGCGATGCCAGCATTCGCGTTTTCAATGAAGGAATGCCTCACCCCAGGGGATATGGCACCAATGCCCGCGTACTATCCAAATACGTGCGTGAAGAAAAAGTGATATCGCTGGAAGAAGCAATCCGCCGGATGACCTCATTACCTGCACAAAAATTCCAGTTGCACGGAAGAGGATTGCTGCGTGAAGGTTATGCAGCTGACGTTGTACTGTTTAATGAAAAAGAGGTTAAAGACCTTTCTACATTCGATAAGCCTCATGCCTATTCAAAAGGATTCTATTTTGTCATCGTGAATGGAATTCTGACGGTGGACAATCAGCAGCATACTGGCGTACGCGCAGGATTGGCCTTATATGGCCCGGGAAAAACAAACCTGAAGGCCTATTAGAAGATAAACTGTCTCATTCAAAATAATTCCAAACCTTACTGGTATGTAAATTGTAATTATTGAACCATGAAGGTGCTTTGGACATATCTCAAACCTTATCGCTACTGGATACTACTGGCGCTGGTGCTGGCAGGAGTTGCCCAAATACTGGTACTATATGATCCGATCATATTTGGAAAGATCATTGACAAGTTCGCATTTCACCCCGGCACCCGGGTAGAACAAGACCTGGTAAAAGGCGTTATCTACTGGCTCGGAATTGCAGTTGGGATTGCGCTGGCAGCAAGACTTGTCCTTGCATTTAAAGATTATGTGGTAAGGTTGGTGATTCAGAAATTCGGAATGCAGATATTTAATGATGGCCTTCGCCAAACGCTCCGCCTCCCCTTTGATGAATTTGAAGACACCAGCAGCGGTGAAATATTGGCTATCCTGCAAAAAGTAAGGACAGATACGGAACGGTTCCTCACCAATTTCATTAATGTTCTTTTTTCATCAGTAGTCAGCGTAGGCTTCCTTATCTGGTATGCATTTACCAAACACTGGCTGTTGATACCTGTATTCCTGGTTGGAGTTGTGTTGCTGGGTGGTTTAACAAGCTTATTAAGCAGATCTATAAAAGTATTGCAACGCTCACTGATCCGCCAGACAAGAAAAATGAGCGGCACCATTACCGAATCCCTTCGCAATATTGAACTCGTTAAAAGTCTTGGACTCACGTATCCTGAGATCAGGAGACTGCGGCAACATACACAGGAGATATATGATCTGGAAATGAGCAAGGTGAAAAAGCTCAGAACACTTACATTTTTTCAGGGTACCATCCTGACCATATTAAAGCAATCCATTCTCTTTATATTATTATGGCTCATTTTCCGGAATGCATTATCTGCAGGTGAAGTAATTTCCATGCAATTCATTTCAACTGCCATTATTGGTCCTTTGCAGGATCTTGGCAGCATCATTCTTTCCTATCGCGAAGCAGAGGGTTCATTACAGGTATTTAATGAATTGATGCAAAAGCAACCGGAATACCGCCCGGAAGAACCTGTTGAAGTGGGGAAGATTGAACATCTGCGTTTTGCCAATGTAACCTTCAGACACCGCAACGCTTCTGTTAACGCAATCGAGAATATCTCTTTTGAAGCAGGCCTGGGTGATACCATTGCGTTTGTCGGACCTTCCGGTTCAGGGAAATCCACATTGGTGAAATTATTGGTTGGACTATATTCTCCCGTGAGTGGAGAAATATCTTATGATGGAGTTTCTTCCAAAGCAATCCGTTTAAATCAAATGAGAAGGCAATTGGGATTTGTAACACAGGACACACAGTTGTTTTCAGGAACCATCCGGGAAAACATGCTTTTTGTAAAACCTGATGCCACCGATGCTGATATCCTTGATGCCATGGAAAAGGCATCGGCAATGAACATTATTGAAAATACCGGGAAAGGATTAGATACAATATTGGGAGAAGGTGGTAAAAAGGTTTCCGGTGGTGAGAAGCAACGGCTATCCATAGCTAGAGCATTACTGCGTCAACCCCGTCTGCTGATCTTTGATGAAGCTACATCTGCCCTGGATTCTTTAACCGAAGAAGTGATCAATGAAACTATTAAACAGGTTTCAGCACAAAAACAACGGATCACTATATTAATAGCTCACCGGCTTTCAACAATTATGCATGCAGATACTATTTATGTATTGGAAAAAGGAAGGATCGTAGAGCAGGGCAGCCATGATGAACTGGTGGATAAGAAAGGCCTGTACTATGCCATGTGGCGCCAGCAGATCGGTGAACGTGAGCGAAAGAGTCAGGCCATTATAGAAGAAGAGCAAATCGACTAATAAAAATAAAAGGGGGTTACCCCCCATTTTATTTGCTTTTTGCATAATCCAGCATACCCTGGAAGTCCACTACCACTGCCGGTTCATTCCCAACAACCCAGGCATCATGGCCCAGTGGCAACAGGGATACATCACCTGGCTTGCATTCCAACAGAGTTCCGTCATCCATTTTCACCATCAATGTTCCAGAAACATGATATTGAAAATGCGGAGCCTCACAGCTTTTCGTTTTGGCAAGTGGCTGCACAGAAGTTGACCATTTCCAGCCTGGCTGGAAAGTAGCCTTGCCAATAGTAGCTCCGCCTATTTTGATGAGCTCTACTTTTCCTTTGGGAAATTCCCTCACTTCGTCCGGTTGACCGAAATGTTTAAGTTCTGCTTTATCTAACATATTAAAATTGTTTTCAGGAACTGGTCTGTGAGAGGCTAACACGATAAATGCGATTACACTCGCAATAGAAATAATCTTTTTCATATCAATTTATGTTTAAGTGTTTGGGTTGCACTGAAGGCCTCTTGCCGACGTCAGACAATTACCATATCAGCGATGAACAGTACAAATATGCTATCAGGGAAGAGGTAATTCCTTGTATGGATTTCCGGAGACTATGTACAAATCGGATATTCTTAAGCAGGTAAACTTTATTTCTTCCGGTCCTTTCTGTACTGGAGAGGGGTGCAACCTAAATGTTGCTTTATGAAGCGGTTAAGATGGGACTGGTCTTCAAAATGAAGCTGGTGTGCTATTTCGGTTACGGTCTTATCAGTTGAACCGAGCAAAACTTTCGCCTCCAGTAACAGTATATCATTAATAATATCACGGGGGGATTTTCCGGTAGTTTCCTTTACAGCTTCCGAAAGGTATTTAGGGGTAATATGGAGCATTTCTGCATACTGCTGAACTTCTCTTATTTCAATAAAGTTCTTCTCAACCAGGTGCTTGAACTGGTTGGTGATCTTCATAGGGCGGGTAGCAGTTTCATTGATCTTGCTGGCATGTGGCCGGTATATTTCCCTAATTCTAAGCAATAGGATATGAATATAATTCCTGAGCAGGTAATCCTTCTCTGGTGAGAACCGTTCATACTCCGCAATGATATCCCGGAATGATTGTTGGATCAATTCACTTTCCTCGTTTGTTACATTCACAATATGCTCTGCCTGCAGATCAAAAAAGGGAATCTCCTCCGCCAACGATCCTTTTAAAAGTGGTTGAATGTATTCCGTCTTGAAATGCATGCAATAACCGGAACAGTTCCTCACATTAGAAGATGCATACAGGAAATTCTCAGGAACTATTACCAGGTCATTCGGTTTGAGCCAGCGATAATCAGCCCCCAAATGAACATCATGCACTCCACCTAATATTATATAAACAAGATTAAACTGGCGACGTAAGGCCTGAATTCCTTTCTCCGGATCAACATCCTTATGTTTATCCTCCAGTGTACCGGGCATCACCATCATATTGATATCATAAGGACGCTCATCCCTGTTGATCTTTTTTTCAAAATCAGCCAGGTTCTGAATAATGAGTATGTCCTTTGAGGCCATACCCTAAATTTAATGATTAATAACCGACAAGTTTAGTAATGTAATCATCCAGTCTTGCCTTTGCCAGGAAGTTATTTTCCAGGGTAATACTGAAGGGAATAGGAGTATCCAGTGAAGCGCAGCGCATGACCGGTGCATCCAGCATGCCAAAACAATTTTCTGCTATCCAGGCGGCGATCTCTCCACCAATACCACCGGTTAAACTGTCTTCATGAAGAATCAATACTCTTCCAGTTCGTTGTACAGCAGCACGAATAGCAATATAGTCTAGAGGCAATAAGGTACGCAGATCGAGAATATCAATAGATATTTCAGGATGTTCTGCCGCATAATCTTCTGCCCAGTGAACTCCCGCACCGTATGTAATAATACTCACCTCTTCTCCCTGCCGCACATGGCGAGCCTTACCTATTTCAATTTCATAATAGCCTTCAGGCACTGGTCCAGTGATGCTTCTGTACAAAGCCTTATGTTCAAAATACAGGACCGGGTTGGGATCATTGATGGCAGCTATCAAAAGACCCTTTGCATCCATAGGAGTTGAGGGATATACAACCTTTAATCCGGGAGTATGCGCAAACCAGGCTTCATTGCTCTGACTATGAAATGGCCCGGCCCCAACACCTCCACCAGTAGGCATTCTTATTACAACATCAGCCTGCTGTCCCCAACGATAATGGATCTTGGCGAGATTATTTACAATCTGGTTGAAACCAACTGTTACAAAATCCGCAAACTGCATTTCCATCATACTCTTGAAGCCTTCAAGCGATAATCCTAAAGCAGTTCCAACAATTGCACTTTCACATAAAGGAGTATTCCGAACACGCTGCTTTCCAAACTCTTCTAAAAACCCCTCTGTGATCTTGAATGCCCCGCCATATTCTGCAATATCCTGGCCCATCAATATGAGGTTCTCATGCTTTAGCATGGATTGCCGAAGGCCTTCTTTGATTCCATCGATGAATCTTGTATCCGGACCTTCAGCTTCCCCCCTTATTAGTTGAGGCTGGTCCACGCGGTCTGCATAAACATCATTGAGCTCTGTTTCCGTATCCGCTACTACAGCTGATGTATTAGATCCTATTAACAATTCTGATTCTATCTTATCCCGAAATTCATTTCTTATATTCTCAATATCCTCCCGGGAAATTACTCTTTGCTGAATTAAATATTCCTCATACCGGCCCACAGGATCCTTTTTTTCCCAGAGATCAAAAAGATGTTTGGGAACATATTTAGTGCCACTCGCTTCCTCATGTCCACGCATACGGAAAGTAACCGCTTCAATGAGATAGGGTTTCTGGTGTTTAATACAATATTCCCTTACTCCTTTAATTGTATCCAACACCCCCAGTATATTATTGCCGTCAATGGTTATTCCTTCCATTCCATAGCCACGCGCTTTATCAACCAGGCTAATGCAGCGATATTGTTCGGTTGATGGAGTACTTAATCCGTAGCCATTATTTTCTATAAGGAATATTACAGGCAGGTCCCATACCGCTGCCACATTCAATGCTTCATGGAAATCACCTTCGCTGGTTCCTCCTTCACCCGTAAATGCGAGTGATACCTTGTTTTCTTTTCGGAGTTTGTATGCGAGAGAAATACCGTCAGCAATGGCCAGTTGCGGGCCCAGGTGAGAGATCATTCCGCAGATATGATGTTGGCGTGCGCCAAAATGAAAGCTTCTTTCCCTTCCTTTACTATAACCTTCCTGTGCACCCTGCCATTGCATAAATAATTTATGCAGCGGCATATTCCGGGTGGTGAATACTCCCAGGTTGCGATGAAGCGGCATTATCCATTCATCCTGTTGCAGTGCCATTGTTGCGCCCACTGCTATGGCCTCCTGGCCGATCCCGCTAAACCATTTTGAAATTTTGCCCTGCCTGAGCAATACCAGCATTTTTTCTTCCACCATTCTTGGCCACAGCAACCTGCGATAGATCTGAACTAACTGGTCATTGCTAAGGTCTTTCCTGTCGAAGTGCATACCGCAAGTTCAGTGTTTCGTTTTGAAATGCAAAAAGGGAAGTTTGTGTTACTGCCTTTCCTGCCTGTTTTTCCGTTGGCGATCTTCTTCTTTAAATAAAATGGAAGTAATAAAAGTAAGGAGCAAACTGAATAAAAGACCATTCCAAAAATTTTCAATCTCAAATCCTTTTACCCAGTCGCTGGCCAGTAATACAATAATCGTATTGATTACAAATAAGAATAATCCGAAAGTAAAGAGGGTAAGTGGTAAGGTAAAAATGATCAGTAGTGGTTTCAGGAATACGTTCAGCAGACCCAGTACAACCGCAAACCAGAGAGCTGTAACATAAGTGTCAACATGCACCCCGGGAAGGAATTGAGCCAGAATAAATGCGATGGCAGCAATTACGAGTAGTCTGATGATCAGCTTCATGAGGTGAAGGTATATATGTATAGATAAATTAAATTACAACCAACTCATAAAATTCTTCCGGAACCAAATATTTCTGTGCCAGCTCCTGTAATTCCGGGGCAGTGATCTTTTTAATAGTATTGATAGAGTTCTGGAAATAACTCCCATCAAGATTATTAAGTATGATATTTTTCCATCTTGCTATGATCTGGAAAGGTCCATCCAGATCACCCAGGATACTTCCCATCATATAATTCTGCACCAGCAGCAATTCCTCATTATCTATTTTTTCTTCACGCAATCTTTTCATTTCTTTATACACCTCGGTGATCGTTGCCTCAGTAACATCTTTTCCTGCCTCTGTGCTAACCATCCAGGCGGAACTATGAACATGGTTTTGGAGATAACTATGAATGCCATAGGTATAACCTTTGTCTTCCCGGATATTGAGCATCAATCGAGATCCAAAGAATCCTCCGAAAAGATTATTTAGTACCATTGTTTTCAGAAAATCTGGATGATGCCTGTTAGGAAAAGGCCTTGCCAGCCTGATTGAACCCTGCACTCCATTTTCATCATTGGAAACCCGGTATTTCTTTTCTTTGGCTGTTACAATTTGGTGCTTTTGCTCCTTTACCTCCTTATTTACCAGGTCTCCAAAATGTTCATTCAGTAAAGGCTCCAGGTTAGAAGGTAATTTACCCGCAACAAAGATGATCAGCTTTCCCTGTTGATAATAATTTTTATAGAAGTCCACAAGCTGTTCCCGTTGCAGACTGTCAAAATCTTCCTCAGAAGTGAATTTCCCATAAGGATGATCTTTGCCGTACAGGTAAGTATCAATAAGCCGACCCGCAACAAAATCACTTTTCTTCAAGTTAACTTTGAGCCGCTGCTTCATATTTTGTCGATAGATATCCAGCTCTTCCTGGGGTAGTGTAGAATCAGTGATCAATTCTTTTACAGCCGGTAACAATTCACCAATATGTTTGGTAAGGCAATGCAGGGACAGGACAGCTGTTTCATTATAACAGGCCCTGTTAAGATAGGATCCATAATAATCAAAATGCTCATTGATCTGGAATGCATTCTTTTTTGTTGTGCCATTCTTTAAAAGAAAATTGCTGGATGCAGCTACGAGATTCTGTTTCTCATAAGAATTGCCTGCAAAAAACACCCATTCTATGGCAAGCACATCCTCAGCCCCGGCGTTAATGGTATAAACATCCACTCCATTCTTCAGTGTGAACCGGTCGTAATGCTTCAGATGAAGCTCAAAGTTCACTGCATCCACAATGGCAGGAGCGTTCTTTCTATTTAGTTTAATCGTGTCTTTCATTTGATTCAATTGTCCGACAAATAATACATCGTATTGCTATTGGTCTGGCGGAATATATTCCGGCTCTCCTGCAAAATATCTTCAGTGGTTACTGATGCATATTTTTCCAATTCAAAATTGAACCAGCTTGCATCTCCCAGTAATTCATAATATGCCAGGCTGCTGGCCCTGTTCATCAGGCTCATATCCTCAAAGGCCATCATACTTTCCGTTTTGTTCTTCACTTTTTGCAGTTCAGCTTCCGTTACCACCGCATTTCTCATGGTATCCAGTATTTCTTCTACAGCTTTCTCTGCTTCTGCAGCAGTAACACCTTTTACCAGTTTTCCCTCAATACAGAGCAATCCGGCATCTGTACTTCCATAATGATAGCATTCGATATTGCTGAATAGTTTCTTTTCTTTTACCAGCGCCTGGTGTAAGCGGGAAGAACCGCCTCCGCCGAGTATATCAGACAAAAGATCCACTACATAATACCTTCTGTCCAGCCGTGGATAGATATGCCAGCACTTATAAAATGCGTCAAGTGGTACCCTGGCCTTTACTTCCAGTCGGCGTGCTTCACTTTGCTCAGGTTCCTGTGGTACATTTCTTTTGTATTTCTCGCCAGCAGGGATATCACCAAACCATTTTTCAGATAATGCTTTCACCTTCTCTACAGTTACATTGCCTGCCACTACCATAATGGCATTTACAGGGCGGTAATGCTTAAAGAAAAAATTCTTTACATCTTCAAGGCTTGCATTTTCAATATGTGATAATTCCCGGCCAATTGTCTGCCAGCGATAGGGGTGTTTCTTATAAGCGAGTTCACGCATCTTGTGCCACACATCACCATAGGGCTTATTGAGATAATGTTCCTTGAATTCTTCACTCACCACCTTACGTTGCACATCCAGGCTTTTCTCACTAAAGGCCAGTGAGAGCATACGATCGCTTTCCAGCCAGAAAGCCGTTTCCAGGTTATCCGCCGGAATCTGGATATAATAGTTGGTTACATCATTGGTAGTATATGCATTATTCTCTCCGCCGGCCATCTGCAATGGCTCATCATAGCTGGCAATATTGACGGAACCGCCAAACATTAAATGCTCAAACAAATGGGCAAAGCCGGTGCGGGAGGGATCTTCATCCCTTGCACCTACATCATACAGGATATTCATAACGGCCATGGGAGTGGAGGTATCCTGGTGTACAATCACCCGTAATCCATTGGCCAGCGTAAATTTTTCAAACTGGATCATAATTCACTAACATTTCTGGGCTTAGGGAGTTCGAAGCCCGCAAAATTATTGAAAATAGCCTGTACTTGAATCAGGGGTTACTGATTGACAATCAATTGACCATGTAAGCTGGCCTATAGAATGCTCTTTACTTTAAAGGTTATCTGGATCAGTTCTTCCTTCCTACGCAGGATCAGCTTTATCCGCTCATTGGAAGATTGAAGCGTGGTTTTATACTGGTTAAAGTTCTGGCTAAAATTATTGTTGATGGCTACCACTATATCCCCCACTTTTACCCCACCCACTTCTGCAGGTGATCCTGCCGATACATTTCCAATGATGGTCTGCCCATCCGTATAATACAATTCAATCCCCGAATAGGAATAGTCAAATGGTTCCCGGTAGTGGGTATTGGGCACCAGGTAAATATCCCTTTTCTGGTAATTGAAAATGGTATTGAAACGGCGGAGGATATCATTCCCGATCAACCCTCCCAAATAAGGGTAGGACGTAACGTTGAAATCATCTTCAAAAATATAAGTAGGGACATTCCGGAAGCGATAGGGGCCAAGCTTTAGCTCCTTCACCACTGTCATATTCATAACAATAGTGCCCCCAACTCCTTCCCCCTCTTTGGGAAACAATTTTCGCTTCTTTCTTATAAGGGCGCTATCCTCCGCGAAATCCTGTGATACCATAAGGCAAACACCGGCTCCAATATCATGGAGGAATCGCGTAGTATATGCAGCTTCGTCTTTTACACGGGCTAAATGTACAGGCAGGGTACTGATATATGGTTTAATTAAATAACCACCTCTTGGATAGCGCATCGTTCCCTGGCTCCATATCTCCATCTTCAGACTATCATAATTCAATTTAATGATATAGCGGCTCAGCAGTGAATAACCAATGATCCCATCGATCCTTTCCCCATACACTGCTGTGAGAATGGAATAGTCGTTTACATGGAAATCCAGGCTATCTACTGTGCAACCCGGGAACTTCAACGTCTGATTATAGAGAAAGCTTACTTTTTTGATACCCGCTATACCACGTATAGTGCGATCAGAAGGAATAGGCTTCAATTTGAAGTAATCTACAGTAGCTGAGTCAAGTGAAATACCACTACTTCCACTATCAAGAATGAAGTTTAATGTATCAGGAAAATCATTTAACCGGGCCTGGATGATCACCACACCCCCTGTTAACTGAACAAATGTAAACCTGGATAATAGCTTTGATGGCGGCTCAATAAATTCCTCCTGGGATTTGGAATTAATACCTAGCAGCATCAGTAATGCCAGTAGTGCCAGTTTCGTTTTCTTCATATGCAAGGTTCTGTCGTTGTTTCCCTTCAACGGACAGCAAAATGTGATTGAATAAATGCAGTTTGCCAGCCAATTAGAGTAAATTTATCCATTTGGCCATTGTAATCAAAACCGTTTACCCTTTTTCTTGAATTACCGTTGTATTTTTGCAGTCAGAGCGGAGATTTAGTGCAAAAAAAATCCCGAAAAAGACAGTAGATCAATGATCCAGTGTAGAAAGATCTCATTCAATCAACCCTGATATGGACTTGCAGGATATATACCAGAAGGCTATACAATTTGAGTTTTTGACAATTGAGGAAGGAGTTCATCTTTATCATAATGCCCCCCTTGCCGACCTGATGTTCATTGCTGATGAATTACGCAAAAAACAGGTCCCTCATTTCAAAGTTACATGGCAGATAGACCGTAATGTCAATACCACCAATGTATGTATTGCCAATTGTAAGTTTTGTAATTTTTATCGAATACCCGGACATCCCGAGGCTTATATAACCAATATGGATGTCTATCGCCGGAAGATCAAAGAAACCATTCAATTTGGCGGTGATCAGCTATTGCTACAGGGAGGTCATCATCCTGAGCTGGGTTTACAGTTCTATGTTGATACTTTCCGGCAGATAAAACAGGAATTCCCCAATATTAAGTTGCATGCACTGGGGCCTCCGGAAGTAGCTCATATTACCAAGCTTGAAAAATCAACTCACCGGGAAGTATTGATGGCCCTGAAAGAAGCCGGACTAGATTCGCTCCCGGGCGCTGGAGCAGAGATCCTGGTAGACCGGGTACGCAGGCTGATCAGTAAAGGAAAATGCGGGGCACAGGAATGGCTGGATATCATGGCAACTGCTCACCAGTTAAACATCACAACATCCGCCACCATGATGTTTGGACATGTTGAGACCATTGAAGAGCGGTTTGAACATCTCATTAAGATCAGGACCGTCCAGAGCCGCAAACCTGAAACTGCCAAAGGATTCCTGGCATTTATACCCTGGACCTTCCAGGATGTAGATACCCTTCTTGCAAAGATCCGTGGAGTACATAATCTTACAACGCCCGAAGAATATATCAGGATGATCGCACTGAGCCGGATCATGCTGCCAAACGTAAAGAATATCCAGGCCTCATGGCTTACCGTTGGTAAGCAAACTGCTCAACTTTGTTTGCATTCCGGTGCCAATGATTTTGGATCTATAATGATTGAAGAAAATGTTGTAAGTGCTGCGGGTGCTCCTCATCGTTTTACTTATAAAACAATCCAGGACGCTATCCGTGAGGCAGGATTTGAACCTCAATTACGCAACCAGCAATATGAATGGAGAGAAATACCTGTGACGATAAAAGAACAGGTGATTGACTATTGAGTAAGAAGGTTGACCCGATTGCTGTAATAATTTATACCTATGCTCATCAAGGCACCTTTATTCCTGATCGCTTTGCTGGTAGTATCAGTTATTCAATCCCAACAACCTGATCCCTATAAACCTGATTTTTCTTCTCCCCGCCAGATTCCAGGCATGCAATTAACCTGGAATGATGAATTCAATAAGAATGGAAGACCTGATTCTTCTAACTGGAAATATGAAAATGGATTTGTAAGAAACCAGGAGCTGCAATGGTATCAACCAGAAAATGCTTATTGCAAAAATGGTCTGCTGGTAATTGAAGGAAGAAAAGAAAAAAGACCCAATCCCAATTACAGGGATAGTACCAACAACTGGAAGCAGAACAGGCCCAATATTGAATACACTTCTTCCAGTCTCAAAACGCAGGGATTAAGAGAATTTCAATTCGGAAGATTTGAGATAAGAGCAAGGGTTGATACCAGTAAAGGTTCATGGCCTGCAATCTGGACTTTAGGTATTAAAGGTGGATGGCCTTTGAATGGCGAAGTTGATATTATGGAATTTTACAGGATACGTGATACAGCAACAATACTTGGAAATTTAGCCTGGGGTAAGAATGAAACAGGGAATGGTCCCATATGGCACAGCTCCCGACTTTGGCTGGCTTATTTTATGGATAGCAATCCCGACTGGCCTCGTCAATTCCATATTTGGAGAATGGATTGGGAAAAAGAATTCATCACGCTTTATCTTGATGACAATGTAATAAGCCATGTTCCATTAAGTATTACAATTAACCCGGATGGAAGCAACCCTTTTCTTCAACCACAGTATCTCCTGTTAAATCTTGCTCTTGGAGCTAATGGAGGAAACCCTGCAAACAGCAAATTTCCCATTACCTATGAAGTAGATTATGTGCGGTACTATAAAAAATTATAACTCATCAATTATAAACAAGCCTGCCATGTTCAAACCAAGAACCCTGTTTTCAATTGTAGTTTCTTTTTTACTTGTTACGAAAGTATACAGTCAGCAGCACCGGTTATTGCTTCGCGATGAAGGTATTTCGAAACTGAGCTATGTTGATTTGGACAAGCCTGAAAAGAACTGGTATGTATCTGTTCCTGCAGGTAGAGACATCCAATTGGTTGGAAAAGGAAGGGTTTTGATCGGCACAGGCACAGGATATGAAGAAAGACTGATTGCTACTGGTGAAAAAGTAGCGGAAATAACTTCATTCAATGGAACAATCGCAGCCCGCCGGTTAAAAAATGGAAATACTTTACTTACCCTATTAAACTGGCAGGATAAAAAAGGAATTGTATTACTGGAAACAGATGCAACAGGAAAGATCATTCAAACCATAAATTATCCAGCCTACCCTTATGTACGCCTGGTTCGTGAAACGGCGAATGGGAATTTTTTAATAGCAATTGATACAGCTGTATTTGAAGGAACTCCCAAAGGAGAAATTGTATGGAAAGCCCGGATAGCCGGTCCTGAACATCCCCATTGCTGGCAGGCGATTCGCTTGTCAAACGGTAATACAGTAGTAAGTAGCGGCTTTGCTGCCAATATGCAGGTATTTGATAAAGCAGGAAAACTTATCGATTCTATAAGGGGTCCGGCATCAGTACATCCTTATTTCTTTGGTGGCTACCAGGTTTTAAAAAATGGGAATTTTCTGGTAACTAACTGGCAGGGCCATGGTGAAGGTCATGGCGGCAGTGGAGTGCAATTGCTTGAGTATTCACCAAAAGGAAAACTAATTTGGTCATGGAACCAGGACCCTGCAAAATATTCATCACTTCAAGGCGTAATCGCATTAGATGGATTGGATACAGAAAAACTGAATGTGGAGAATAATAACGGAATCCTTTCGTCCGTTTCCAATAGGTAGTACTGGTTAGTAGATTTGTGGCTCAATTAAGTTAGTAGTGTTATTGATTTTCAAAACCTGATCAACTTAATTTACTCAACCAGCTATTATGAGACCATTAACCTTTTTCATTTTCCTGTTCATTTTTATATCAGCAGGCGCACAAAGCAGGATCAATTTTTCCGGAAAACAATTCATCGCCCTTTCTGTATCTAATACTGACTCCACTTCAAAATGGTATGAGGATGTGTTTGCCCTGAAACTATTGAAAGAGATCAAAACGCCGGACATGCGAATCCATGCCCGGATCATAGGGAATGAACAGCTGGTGGTAGAGATCATCCAGACCCGGAATTCCAAATCCCTGGAGGAGCTTAAACTTAATAAAGACCAGCCCTTTACCGTACAGGGCCCTTTCAAATATGGCTTCTATGTTCGTGATCTCTCCCAGGTTCAGGCCTATCTCCATGAAAAAAAGGTGGTTATAAAACATGAAATTTTTGAAGATCAGGACACCCATAGTAAATCTCTCATATTTCAGGATATCAATGGCAATCTGATACAGGTTCTGCAGGAGCTAAATCCGTAAATTTTCATTTACATTTTGAATTCCTGTATTATCTTTACAATACCCTCTCTGCATGAGCCACAACGATGCTCATTTCGCCAATATCCATAGTTTGAATGAATGCCATAGTAGTTGAATTGATTTTTTATCACTATTGCATTAGCGCCTATGCTTAAAGCTTTACATTTTGTATTCCTTATTGGATTTTTCTTTCCCTCCCTGGCAATGCAGGCCCAGGCTCATAAAAAGAAAAAATTAAGAAATTTTCCCCCGGATAGATTTGTGGTGGCCAGGTATGAGGGCGGGTCCCGGAATGTGATCAAGCTGACACTTTGGTCAGATTCAACTTTCGATTACCAGGAAATCGGTTCCCGCATGGGATTGAAGTCAACCAAAATAGGTGCTTACCTGATGATGGGTGATTCTACCATATCCTTATATACATGGCGTTCTTATGAATTCCTGCGCAACCTGGATGAAAAGGTCCGCTCATCTGTTTACCGGTGTGACCAGGAAAAGATATTGATGTTTACGAGGGAACAGGAAGCTTCTCCTGATTCTGCCTTTTACAGGTCTTATTATACACTTTCGCGAATTGAGTGAGTGTAGAAACTATCATTGAGTATTTTCAGGTGAATTGATTAATTTCAAACCACACACTTTAATCATTTCATTTGTCAGCAGTTAATGAACTCAGGCGAACGCTTACACCCCTGATGCTTTGGGGGTTGGGTGTCGGCTACGTTATCTCAGGAATGTATTTTGGATGGAACCTGGGATTAGAGAAAGGAGGCACATTAGGAATGGCCATAGCCACTTTCTTCATCATCATTCTTTACCTGACGTTTACATTCAGTTATACAGAACTGGCCTGTGCTATTCCCAAAGCAGGTGGAGGATTTGATTATGCTAACCGGGCCCTTGGAAAAGATTGGGGTTTCCTGGCAGGCATGTCACAAAATATTGAGTTCATCTTTGCACCTCCTGCTATTGCATTTGCGATCGGTGCTTATTTTAATCTCTTCTTTCCACAGATACCCGTTATGGCGATAGCCATTTTTAGTTATGTGGTCTTTACCTGTCTGAACATATATGGTGTAAAAGCCGCGGCTATGTTTGAATTGATCATAACAATATTCGCGGTAGGAGAGCTCTTATTATTTGCGGGTGTAAGCTTACCACATTTTGAATTGAAAAACCTCCAGCACAATGCCTTTCCCAATGGCTGGCAGGGAGTATTTGCCGCTATTCCATTTGCCATCTGGTTCTTCCTGGCCATTGAAGGAGTGGCCAATGTTGCAGAAGAAGCAGTAAATCCACAACGTACGATCATGCTGGGCTTTGGATCCGCTATCCTCACTTTGGTGATCCTTTGTATTCTCACCTTTACCAGTTCCATTGGCGTTGCAGGTTGGGAAGCCATCGTATATAAAGAGGATGGAAGCGCTTCTGATTCACCATTGCCATTAGCTCTTCGACATATAACCGGTAGCAACAACCTGCTATATCATTTACTGATAACTGTGGGGCTATTTGGATTGGTAGCCTCCTTTCATGGTATAATACTGGCTGCTGGCAGGTCAACCTTCGAATTTGGTAGGGTAAAGTTTGCACCTCCTTTTCTGGGAAAGATCCATTCGCGTTTTCGCACGCCTTCCAATGCCCTGCTGATAAATATGGGAATTGGGATCCTGGCCTTGCTTACCGGTAAAACTGCTGAGATCATAACCATTTCTGTATTCGGAGCATTATCACTTTACATCATTTCCATGATTGCTTTGCTTCGGTTACGTAAGAAAGAGCCAGAGTTAGCCCGACCTTTTAAGGTTCCTGTCTATCCCTGGTTTCCCTGGATAGCATTGATCATTGCAATCGTTTCCTTAATCGCAATGACCATCTATAACCTAAGGCTGTCCCTCATTTATTTCCTGATCATGGGTGTTTCTTACATCGCTTTCAAAATGTTTACAAAAAAATAACGCCCTCATTCTCCGAACCTTTTTGTATTAGAATAACTATAGGCCCTAAAAGCGTAGGCTGATAGCCCTAATTTGAATTAACTTCATATTCAAAGTAACACATTATGGCCCCTAAAGATATTGTCCAGTATGTGCAGAACCATCCAGCCGGAAAAGTGAAAATTGCTTTTTCGGATATCGATGGCATCCTGAGAGGCAAATACATCTCTGCAGAAAAGTTTCTCTCTGTAATGGACAATGGTATGGGCTTTTGCGATGTAATATTTGGCTGGGATGCCGGTGATACTGTTTATAGCAATGCCAAATTCACGGGCCTACATACAGGTTATCCTGATTCACCTGCAAGAATTGATACCGCTACATTCCGCAAAGTTCCCTGGGAAAATGAAATTCCATTCTTCCTGGGTGATCTCTATGATTCAAAAGGAAATCCTTCACCTGTTTGTCCGAGACAGATATTAAAACAGGTTATTGCTGAGGCAAAAGAGGATGGCTATTCTCCTGTTTTCTCACAGGAATTTGAATGGTTCAATTTTGCAGAAACACCCAGGACAGCCAGTGATAAACATTATAAGAACCTTAACCCTCTCACACCTGGCATGTTTGGGTATTCCATTTTGCGGAGCAGCCTTGAGAATCCATATTTCAATGATCTTTTTGAACAGTTACGGTTATTCAATATTCCGTTGGAAGGATTACATACAGAAACCGGTCCGGGAACATATGAAGCAGCAATCACCTATTCTAATGCACTGGAAGCGGCAGACCGTGCTATTTTGTTCAAGACCGCTGTTAAAGAAATTGCCTATCGTCATGGTGTGATCGCCACCTTCATGGCCAAGATCAATGAGAATCTTCCCGGTTGTGGCGGGCATGTTCATCAGAGTTTGTGGGATAAATCGGGAAAGAACAATCTTTTCCATGATGCAAAAGACAAGGCAGGAATGAGTGTGTTGATGAAAAACTATATAGCAGGACAGTTACACTGCCTTCCTTATATATTGCCACTGGTTGCACCTACCATCAATAGCTATAAGCGTTTGGTGGAAGGTACCTGGGCACCAACCACTTTAACATGGGGGGTTGATAACCGCACCACGGCGTTACGTGCTTTACCTGGAGGTTCAAAATCATGCCGGTTGGAAACAAGAGTGATCGGCGCTGATGTAAATCCTTATCTGGCCATGGCCGCATGCCTGGGCGCCGGTCTTTATGGGATCAAAAACAATCTCAAGCTAAAGGCAGCTACCACAGGAAATGGCTACAGGGATTATTCCAATGGAGCATTGCCTTCAACATTATTGGAAGCCACACAGCAAATGAAAAAATCTTCTCTCCCCAAAGAAATATTCGGATCAGCATTCATTGATCATTTTATTGAAACCCGCGAGTGGGAATGGGCAGAACATAAAAAAGCAGTGACTGACTGGGAATACAGGCGATATTTTGAGATCATATAATCAACCATTAATTCAGGATCATGACATTTGATAGCATTTATCAATATAATTTCCCTACCACTATCCGTTTCGGTGCTGGCTCAAGTAAGGAACTGGGAGATTATCTTATTAAGAATAAGATCAGCAAACCCTTAATTGTTACGGATGCCACTGTGGCCCAGCTGGGATTTTTTAAAGAGATCGTAAAAGCTCTTGAAAGCAAAAAGATATCAGTCACTGTATTTTCTGACATTCACAAGAACCCTGTTAAATCGGATGTATACAAGGGCACCGATATTTATGATGCCAATAAGAGAGATGCCATTATTGGAATAGGTGGCGGAGCAGCTCTGGATGTAGCAAGGGCAATTGTATTGCGTGTGAACCACCGGGAAGATCTTTTCAAATATGATGATCTTATCGGTGGCGATGTTTACGTCACCAATGATGTTCCTCATTTCATTACCATTCCAACCACAGCAGGCACCGGTAGCGAAGTTGGCCGTAGTGCCATTATTGCAGATGATGAAACCCATCAAAAGAAGATTCTTTTCTCTCCCAAACTATTGGCTAAAATTGTTTTTGCCGATCCGGAGCTTACCATGGAGCTTCCTCCCTTTATTACAGCCGCTACCGGCATGGATGCATTAACCCATAATATGGAGGCCTATCTGGCTAAGATGCCTCATCCAATGTGTGAAGGAATTGCCCTGGAAGGTATCTGGTTAATTCACCAGTCACTGGAAACCGCGGTAAGAAAACCTGACCTTGAATCAAGAAGTAAAATGCTGATTGCCTCATTAATGGGAGCCGTTGCATTTCAGAAAGGCCTGGGTGTGGTTCACTCTCTTGCGCATCCGCTCTCTTCCTTACTGGATACTCACCATGGATTAGCCAATGCAGTGAATATCCCCTATGGTATGGAATTCAATATTGAAGGTTGTGAAGGAAAGTTCAAACGCATTGCCAGAACACTTGAGCTGAAAGAAGAATCAGGGAAAGCAGTGGTAGACTATTTATTTACACTGAACTCAAAGATCAGTATACCCAACCGTTTACGGGAAATTGGTGTTAAGCAGGAACATCTGGAAACACTGGCTGATCTTGCCTTTGCCGATTTTGCACATCCTAACAATCCTAAACCGGTTAAACGGGAAGATTTCAGGCAATTATATAGCACGGCTCTCTGATTGGTTAAATTGCAGTATAATGAAGATTGGACTCACGCATACAGGAAATCCTGAGAAACATCAGTTTTATGTTGACTGGTTGAAAGCCAATGAGGAAATTGAGATTGTAAAACTTTCAGCTGAGGACAGGAACCTGGAAGAACTGAATAGTTGTGACGGTTTGGTATTAAGCGGAGGAATTGATATTCATCCCCGGTTCTATGGAAACAGCACAACCAATTATACAGGAGCTCCGGAAGTATTTAATGAAGCACGAGATGAATTTGAAATGGCTGCCTTTCAACTGGCCCAGGAAAACAATCTGCCGGTACTGGGTATCTGCCGGGGCATGCAATTGATCAATGTTATTCACAAAGGGTCTATGTTACAGGACCTGGGTTTGACATTAAAACCTGTACACATTGGCAATCCCGACAAATCACATGACGTTAAAATAAAGCCGGGAACTATATTAGCTGATATTGTTAAGAATGAAACCACAGCCATCAATAGCGCCCATCACCAGGCGATAGATAAATTAGGCGCCGGCCTTATGATCAATGCCGTTTCGGCTGATGGAGTGATAGAAGGTATTGAACGAAAAGAGACCGCTGGCAAACCCTTTCTGCTTGCCATTCAATGGCACCCGGAAAGAATGTTCCGCTTCGGGCTGGAGAATTCGGCTGGCTCTATGGCCATTAGACAACGATTTATAGAGGAGGTTAAAAAATCAATCAATGAGAATCATTAATCCTGCCACGGAAGAAGTGATCGGTGAGATCCAGGAAGATACCGGGCAAACGCTTGATAAGAAATTTCAGTCGCTAAAAGCGGCTCAACCTGCCTGGCAGCAGGTTGCATTAAAGGAACGTATTCGCATCATCAAAAAATTTGGTTCCCTGCTGGAAGAAAAAAAGGAATTGTTGGCGGCTGTGCTTACATCGGAAGTTGGCAAACCTCTTCAGCAATCCCGTAATGAACTGGGTGGTGCACAAGCCAGGATAAAATGGCTCACAGATAATGCGATAAAATACCTTTCAGATGAAATAATGACCGATGAAGCAGGCATGCAGGAAAAGATATCCTATGAACCCTTAGGAGTTATCTGCAATATTTCCGCCTGGAATTATCCTTACCTGGTAGGAGTAAATGTATTTGTACCTGCTCTCCTGGGTGGCAATGCAGTACTGTATAAACCATCTGAATATGCTACACTCACAGGAATGGAGATTGCCAAACTTTTAGAAGAAGCAGGAGTTCCTAAAAATGTATTTGAATTAGGCCTGGGTGGAAAATATACAGGTGAATTATTACTACAACTTCCCTTTAATGGTTATTTCTTCACTGGCTCTTATAATACCGGCAAATATATCTATGGTAAAGTAGCTCCCAAAATGGTGCCCTGCCAGTGTGAACTGGGAGGTAAAGACCCCTTATATGTTGCCGATGATATAAAGGATATAAAAGCGGTTGCAGCTGGCACGGCAGATGGTGCATTCTATAATAATGGCCAAAGCTGTTGTGCAGTGGAAAGGATCTATGTACATGAGAATGTATATGATAAATACATTGATGAGTTTGTGAAAGAAGTGAAATCATGGAAGGCAGGTTTGCCTACAGAAGAAGGTGTATACATAGGGCCGATCAGTCGCAAGGAACAATTATATGTTTTGGAAAACCAGGTAGAGGATGCTACCAGCAAAGGTGCCAAACTTCTTACTGGTGGAAAGAAATCTGGTAAGAAAGGATTTTATTTTGAGCCCACTGTACTGGTCAATGTAAACCACTCCATGCAGATTATGAAAGATGAATCATTTGGGCCCGTGATCGGAATAATGAAAGTAAAGAATGATGAGGAGGCAATTCAAATGATGCAGGATACCGAATACGGTCTTACAGCTTCCGTGTACAGTTCCGATAAAAAAAGAGCAGAAACCATCTTACAACAGATTGATGCAGGCACAGGCTACTGGAATTGTTGCGACAGGGTTAGTGCTGCCCTTCCCTGGAGCGGACGTAAACATTCCGGGTTTGGCATAACGCTTTCGCACGCCGGACTAAGGGCCTTCGTTAAACCCAAAGGATATCACATGAGAGGTGGTGCATAGTTTGCGCCGATAAACAGCATGAAGATCATTACCTGGAATTGCAATATGGCCTTTCGCAAAAAGGCCGAATTGATCCTGTCTCACAATCCGGATATTATCATAATACCTGAATGTGAAGAGCCGGAAAAATTATTGCAATCTCCAATCAGCCAAAAACCCACCAGCCACCTCTGGTTTGGAAATAATAAGCACAAGGGGCTTGGCATTTTTTCCTATAACGGTTACACACTTAAACCTCGAAGAAATCATAACCCCGAGTTCAGGACCATTGTTCCCATTACAGTTAGTAAAGATCAGCAACGATTTATCCTGTACGCCATCTGGGCGTATAATCCCGATGATCGGGATGGACAATATGTAACACAGATCTGGAAAGCAATTCACTATTATAGAAAATACCTGAAAAAGACGGGTACCATTCTGGCAGGAGACTTCAACAGCAATACTATCTGGGATAAAAAAAGAAGACCCGGTAATCATTCCAACGTTGTAAAATTCCTGGAAAAGAAAGGCATCCACAGCACCTATCATCTTTTCCATAAGCAGGACCAGGGGTGTGAACAACATCCTACCTTTTATTTGTATCGTCACCAGGATAAACCCTATCATATGGATTACTGCTTTGTATCTGCTGACCTGGCGGACCGGTTACAATCTGTGGAAATAGGTGTATTCAATGACTGGAAACAATACAGTGATCATGTTCCTGTAATTGTTACATTTACTGCCGACTGATTATTTCTATCCCCGGCATTATGCATAAATGGCTTATTCTTTTTCTCATCATTTTCATTTCCTGCGGTGAAAAGCCGAAAGCAACTGCATCCTTTGTAAATGCAGGGGGTGACAGTTCAATCCTTTCCATAGAAACAGTTCGCAGAAATTATGAGAGAAGCTATACCCAACCAACAAGCTTTTCAGGATTGGATGAAGGTAAACCAGGAGAAGAGATCAGGGTTGCCGGAAAGTATTACTGTATTCTAAATAATGAACTTTCGATCCCCGAAAAATTGATACCCGATAACAAACAGCCATTCAAAACCCACGAATTTGCAACGGATATTATTGTTATCAGCAATAAGGATACTATAGTACGGAAAACAATTACCATCAGGGATTTTAACGGTAATATCCCTGCTAATTTATCAGAATATGGAGTAATAGCAGAGCCTGTATTCATTGGCTACAATGAGAAGGCCGACCAGTTTGATTTTCATTTTGGAATATCCATTCCCCTAACCAATACTGCCGTTTCCCGAATAGCAGGCATCAAAAGGAATGGAGACGTGGTTATCAGAGAATAAATTATTGCTTAACTTTCATCTCCTTAATTTAAACCATGGACCTGAAAATATTTGGGGCAGTTGATGAATACATCACTGGCCTGTTTGAACAGGAAGACAGCAGCCTTACTGCGGTTGAACAGTCGATCAAAGAATCAAATATTCCTCCCATCAGCATCTCTCCCAACCAGGGAAAATTCCTTCAAATGCTGGCAAGACTTTGCCATGCTAAAAAGATCCTCGAGATTGGAACCCTTGCTGGATACAGCACTATATGGCTCGCACGTGCATTGCCAAAAGATGGAAAGCTTATCACGCTGGAATATGAACCATTGCATGCAAGAGTATCACAAACGAATATTGATCGTGCAGGATTAACTTCCGTCGTGGAGATCAGGGTGGGAAAGGGGATCGATCTGTTGCCCAAACTGGTTGAAGAAGGTGCAGGTCCTTTTGATATGATCTTCATTGATGCGGATAAACCTCCTTACAAGGAGTATTTCGACTGGTCCCTAAAACTTTCAAGACCAGGGACGTTGATAGTTGCCGACAATGTTATCCGTGAAGGAAAAGTATTACATGATAAGAGCCCGGATGAAATGGTAGCAGGAGTTAAAAGATTCAATGCTGCACTTGCGGTCAATCCTGCGGTAACAGCAACAATTATTCAAACAATAGGAGCTAAAGAACATGATGGAATGGCGCTTGCCATTGTAAAATAAAAAAGGGCCCGTTAAATATCGGGGCCCTGTGATTCTGCTGTGTACTCTCAATATTTATTTTGGAAATTTTTCTACAACATTCCTGATGGGTGCTACTGTTCTCAGGTAAGCATAGATCGCTTTAATATCCTCATCTTTCATTCCTGCCAATATGGATAATGGCATAATAGTATTTTGATTACCCGGATCACGATTGATCTGGCTGCCATCGCGATAGGTAGTGAATTTGCTCATGAATCGTTCTTCTGACCATCCCCCAATTCCTGTTGAGTCCGGAGTGATATTGGCAGATGCAACCTTATTTGATCCCAGGTCAAATATGTATCCCCCTGCAAACATGCGGGTGTGATCAGGGCCTTGTGGAGTCAATGGCGAATGACAGGTACCGCAATCAGCCACCATGGCAAGATAACCCCCATATTTTACAATATCACTGGCTGGCGGAGCCATATTGCTGTCTACAGAAGGTTGTAAAAATTTACCGGGATAAACAACTCCAATAGGAACAAAAAGCTGTCGCGCAGGCACTACATTGTTGATGGGCTTCAATGTCCTAATGAAAGCGATTATACTCAACAGATCAGTTTTTGCCATTCTGTTGAAATTTGGATATGGCATAATAGGAAAAAGTGTGTCCCCTTTTTTATTGATGCCCTGTGTCATGGCTCGTAGTATCTCATCATCTGTCCAGGTACCAATACCGGTAGCAGAGTCCGGGGTGATATTTTTGCCATAGATCATTCCCGGTAATCCGAATTTAGGATCAAACAACATTCCTCCACCACCTTCTGATCCCGGAACAACAGGACCCGAATACTTTGTAAAATCTCTTTTGCTATGGCAATCTATACAACCCGCTACATGATTGACCAGGTATTCACCACGTGCAATAACCTGTTTAAGGGAGTCTTTATTGTCATCGCTTTTTACGGTTGATTCGTTATTACAGGAAGAAAAATATACAGCAGCAATTGTAATTAATAGAATGGCTGCAATAGAAAGAGCTTTTCTCATTGTTGTTTGCAGTTTAAGATTGGAGAATGGGGATAGTGTAAGGTTCAAAAAAAAGAAGAGACGACAATACCGTCTGGAGGGTATATCAGTGATAGAGGGCGGCGACAACCTGTAATTTATTGCTTAAGACTACCATATCAGCTCTAAATCCAGGAGCCAATAACCCGGATTTACCCTGAATACCGATCGCCTTTGCCGGATAGAGACTACACATCCGTAATGCCTCTTCTAATTCAATTCCTGCATGATTTATCAGATTGGTCATTGATTTTTGCAAGGTAAGCGCAGACCCACTGAGAATTCCTGCAGATTGATACTTATCACCAGCCAGGTAATGCTGATAAGGTCCGATAGTGGTTTCAGTAACCGCATCGGTAATTACAAATAATCTTTCCTTCATTATGGCTTTGGCTATCCTGATAGCTGCAAAATCTACATGATGACCATCGGGAACAATGCTTGCCATCACATTTGCATTCATGGAAGCACCCACGAGGCCCGGAGCCCGGTGTTGCAAAGGACTCATGGCATTATAGAGGTGCGTAACGGCAGGTATACCTGCAGCAAATCCATTCATGGCTTCTTCATAGCTTGCATTACTGTGTCCTGCTGATACAGTAACACCAGTCGAAAGAATTAATTGAATAACTTCCCTGCTACAGACTTCCGGTGCCAGTGTGATTATTTTTATTACATCCTTACCGTAATCAAGCAATGCCTTTGCCTCTTCAACACTTGGGGAATGAATGAATTTCTCCAGGTGTGCTCCC
>Ga0207648_10001212_pt1 | contig 28883 bp, 62 predicted proteins | sample KBSMisM32_FD_184310 | JGI IMG/M metagenome (GOLD analysis project Ga0207648, IMG submission 184310) | Miscanthus rhizosphere microbial communities from Kellogg Biological Station, Michigan, USA - KBS Miscanthus M3-2 (SPAdes) (version 2) | ecosystem: Host-associated > Plants > Roots >... | reverse complement strand
CGTTGCCCAGTGCATGCGTCGCGTCGGACCCACTGGACGGGGATTCAGTGGCTTCCACTCGCGGTGCATTGGATTCCGCACTCTGAGAGTGTCCTACGGTACGTAACACGCCGCAAGCATTGGACTGGGGAAGAATTCCCCACGGCCACGGCGCCAAGCGCCCGGATTCACGGCCGCCACGAGTGCCTGTGGAAATTCTCCCCACGGGCCTGGGGAAAATCTCCCCATCCGACCGCAGTGCGGTGCGTCAAATACTCGATATTGCGCTGTGTTAGCGTTTGGTCCGACGCGTGCTATATACATTCGGCATGACCGACATGGACAGCAGGACGGCAGCGGATTTGGTGGTCGAGAACATCGCCCGGCTGGTGGCCAAGGCGCAGGAGGCCCTGGAGCAGGCGGAGGCCCTGACGGTTGCCCTGGGTGACCCCCGGGCGGCCGGCATCGAGTCCCGGCTGGGCAACGCGGTGAATCAGGTCAACGCGATCGGCTACGTGATCGACGTGAACCTCCGCGGCATCAACGACACCGACGGCGAGGGTGCGTAGCCATGGCGACCACCAAGATCATCAAGGCCCGCTGGCAGGCGTCGGTCGGTGCGCGGGCGGCGGTGAAGGCCGCGTGCCGCACGGCGGCCAGGCGGATCGCGGAGCAGACCGGCGTCAGCGAGGCGGACCTCCTGGTTGCGCTCCTGCGGGACACCGAGATTCACGGCGTCGCGCCCACCTTCGGGGACGCCGATCAGATTGCCCGGGGCGAGGGTGTCGGCCCCCTGACCGGTCGTCATCGCTTCCCCCGCGCATTCGCGGTCGTCACCGGAGGGCTTCGCTAATGGACCCCATCACCGTTGGCTGGCACGCCCGCATCGACCGCGCCCGCGCTACCGAGGAGTACCGCGACGCCCGCCGCGCCGTCGTCAACGGTGCGTCGGCCCTGGTCCTCGCCTATCCCGCCGACGAGCGCACCGGCGTCCTCCAGTCCGTCGGTGGGTGGAGCGCGCTGATCCGCTCCTACATCGACATGGCCACCGCCGGCGCCAAGGAGCGGCCGCTGCCGAACGGCATCGGGATGCCGACCGCCGAGGCCTGGTGGGTGTGGCGGGCCCTCGCGGACGACATCGAGGGGATTCGATTCGAGGCACAGCGCAAGACGATGGAGGGCAAGTAAATGGATCTGCACGCCGCCGTGGATCTGAATTCGATCGCCTGCACCGACAAGCGCTCGCCCCGGTGCATGGGGCGCATCATGCCGTACGGCGGGACGGTCTGCTCGCCGTGCCAGGAGCAGCGCAAGGATGACGCCATCGAGGTCGCCCGCGCCAAGGTGCTCGCCGGTCCGCAGCGTCCCGGGAACATCATCCACTGGGATACCATGAGGGCCGACGCCATCGAGCGCGGCTCCTACGGCGACACCGTGACCCAGTCCGTCATCGTCACCATCGCCATCGACCCGGCGGACGTCCCGCTCCGGTTCGATCGCGCGGTCCGCCGGAAGTTCCCCTTCCGTCCTGAATTCTGCACCTACCAGCACAAGCTGGCGCATTCGGTCGCGCAGACCATCGCCGCCGGCCGGTTCCTCGTGTCCTGGCAGACCTACCACTCGATGGGAGACTAGAATGAACCGCAAGCGTTACGGCACCGGCGACGGTGTCTCCATGGTGGGTGGCGAATGGGCGCAGAAGGATGCGTCACTCGCGCAGGCCATCGCGGATGCCGCACGGGTCCGCGCGTCACTCCCACAGCTTCCTGCGCCATCCCGCGACGTCGCCTGGCGGTGGCCACCGCTGGACGAGGCAGCCTAGATCGCCACGTCGTGCGTCACCGGATCCGGACCCAGGGCAATCCACTCCAGGCCCATCCGGTGGGGCGAGCGGTACCAGCGGAAGAAATGGTCCGCGCACAGGTGAATCCACCGGCCCTCGGACGCGACCGACAACGAGAATAACGCGTGTCGAGAACATGGATCCACCGGATCCTTCCGGTCCTCGCACGGTGGCCACATCACGGCGGTAGCGGCCTGTTCTCGAACAGCTGTCGCACGCGAATGGCTCGCATCCGCGCCCGGTGCCGGAAGTAATGCGGCGCGCAGTAGCCCCCGCGCCACGCCCTGACGTTGCACTGTGCGCACAGTCCCTGGGCCCGACGCTGGGCGCGCCACTCCCGGGCCCGTGCCGTGTGCGCCGCCCGTTGCTCTGGCGTCCGGGGCTTCATTCGCTCCACCCGAACAGGTTACCGAACCACACCAGACGTTCACGAACCTCCTCCGGCGGCCGCTGGTTGATGGCGTGCCCCGTGTACTGGAGTTCCGTGACGTCCGCACCGCCCAGGGTGACGACACTGCCGGATGCACATGGGCGCATCTCGTAGCCGGATTCCCAGTTCCTATCTAGCGGGCAGAGTTCGTCGAACGGCAGTTCGTCGTCGGGCTCGTACAGCGCACCGATGGCCGGGCCGTGTCCAGGCCATAGGATGAACACGTCGGACGTGTCCGGGTCCAGCAGGAGGTCCCCGTCGATAATCGGATGGCGACGGCGATCCTTCATCGCCTCGCTCTTGGCTGCCTCCCGCTTCTTGAATTCCTCCGAGAGGCTCATGTCCACCCCATGAGAATTTTCGCCCGGCAGGCGTAGCACGGATGCGACACGTCGCAGATCGCCGTGCCGACCGACTTCGGCTTGCCGCGGAGCGGCAGGTAGTTGCCGATGCACGTCTCGGTCGAGAACTTGCGCACCAGGGACAGGGCCTCGTTGCGGCGATCCTTCTTGGCTCTCATTCGAGCACCCCGGCGATGAATTCACGGACGCGCGTCTCCAGCTTGTTCGGCAGGGCCCCGCTATCGGCGCAATCCCCAAGTAGCTCCAGCATGGCAGGGACGGCCGCGATGGCGCGGGCGTTCGCTCCGAGCATTGCCGGGTTCGTGACGCCGTCCCCGGCGGTGTAGTGCTCGTCGTGAGCGCCGAGCGCGACGGCGACTGGCACATCGTGCGGGACGGACCAGATCATCCGGCAGACGCAATCTCCGTTGTGACAGGCGCGCCATGGCCCTCCTGTTATCTTGTTCACCGCGCACCATCCCGCAGCGCGACATAGGCGACGGACGCGCGCTTGAATCCAAAGTCCCGGCCCTTGATTTTCACCATCCGCCCGTCCGGGTGATGCCAGACAATCCCCTCCATGTCGCGCGAGAACAGGTAGTCCCGCAGCGCATCGAACGTCCGTGGGGCGTCGTGCAGCAGGACAGACCCGTGGCGGATCAACCGGTGGGTCTCCAACCGCTCCGGGTTCCCGTTCACCTTGGGGCCGCAGAGTTCATACGTCCCGGCGGGCCAGGGGCCGCTGCTCTCCATCGCCTGGACGAACCACCTGTCCTCTGGACCCTGGCCGACGGGAATCCATCCTGGCCAGTGGCCGGTCTGTCTGTCGGGCTCCTGGGCCGGCTCAAACCCCGGCGGGGGCGTCCTGTCTCCCTTGGCGTCGTAGCGCCGCCACAGCATCCCCGAATGGAAGCGGCACGCCGTCCCGTCGTGCTTCTGCGTGGCGATGCCCTCTCCGGCCTGCACCCATTCGGCGCCGGGGACGCATTCGTCGCGGACGAGGCGATCCCCTTCGTAGTTCCGCTGGAACAGGGAGATGATTTTTCTCATGGGGGAATCGAGGCCAGGAGTTTCGCGTGCGCCTCTTCGGCGTCCTCCACGCGATACGACGGATACTCGTCTCCCCACTCGTAGCCCCATTCAAATATGCGTCCGAGACTTTGGCTGGTGAGTTCCACCGCTTCGTAGATCAGTTCGCGCCCGGCGCGCGTCAATCCACCCGAGTCACCCTCTAGTCTGTCCGGACCTCTTGCCATGATCAGGCCCTGGATGATTCGCCCATATAGATCAAGGAACTCCTTTCGATTCGGTCGATCGTGCTCGCTCATTTGCTCCTCTCCTTCGTTTCTCACAGCGGATCCCTCCCGACGATGGCGTCCTGGGCAATCAGCCGCGCGACCTCGAAGTCCTTCTCGTGGGCGGAGAACCCAGCGATGACTTCCAGCGCCTCGCGGTAGGCCCGGAGATCTGCCAGCAGCCGCGTGCGTTCGGCGGTGAGTCCATGCATCGCGTTGCGGTAGTAGTCGCGCTCGGAACGCAGGCGATGCAGGAGCGTGTCGCTGTCGCTGGGCGGGACGCCCGCGCTGTGGGGGCTCATGTTCGCCGCAATGCCCCGACGATGGCGCCGAAGAATGCGCAGCCCATGGACCAACCGAACCCGGCGACGAACGCCACCACCAGCCAGTTGACCCAGCACAGAAACGGCGATTGTCCGATTGCGCAGATGTTCATCCTGTCCCTTTCGCTTCGTCGATCCAGTCTCGGAGAAAGGCGCGGACCTCTGGGTGCAGTCGGCAGCGATCGCACACGCATCCGGATTCCGGATCGTAGTTCTCGATCATCCGCTCCAGGAGATCTCGCCCGCGTTCGTTCTTCTGGTTCAGCGTGTAGATGATCTTCTTCTGCTCGTCGATCAGCGCGCGGAGATCGTCGTCTGTGACGGCACCGTCAGCGACCTTCTGCTTCGACAGCTTCTGGAGCGCGGCGCGGAGTTCGTCTGCACGGGAGATGGCCGCCGCCTCGTTGATGCGGCAGGACTCGTTGATCGCGTGCTCCCGGTTGTACATCTGCCGGTATTCATCGCGCTCGGTGACGAGCCGCACGATGTCCTCTTGCGTCCAGGTCGCGGTGACGGTCATGGCGCCCCCTCCGGCACGATGGTGGATGCAGAGAGCCAGGCGCGCGTGTCTTCCACGCAACCGCGCTCACCCTCCTCGACGAAGCGCCCGACGGTCATCCACCGCTCCAGTAGCTCGCGGGCCTTCTTCAGCGCGCCATCCATCGCCGCCATGCGTGGCGCGTTGCGTACGATGATGAAATCTACCTGCGCGGCCAGCTCGTCGCGCTCGCGCACCATGTCCCGCCACGCCTGCGCGGCTCGGCACACGGCGTTCTCTGGGCCTTCGAGGCAGATGTCACAGGGAAGGCTAACGCATTTCGGTTCCCAGCCGCCACCCTCCAGCACATACGTCCGGCGCTTGGGTTCGTCGCTCATTGCTCGTGCTCCGGCGCCATCCCGAAGTAGTCGAGCGCCACGCGCAGGCGCACCGCAGCGGCCTTGGCGCCGACGAGATCGTCGATGGCCAGCGCGGCCCACAGCCGCCGAAACGCTTCGCGGACCTCTTCTTCGCCATCGGATGCTAGGGACAACATCTCGTCGATTGCCATGCGCTCGCTCCTCTGCGGAAAGGCCGGACGTCGCGGCAGGACGTGTCCGGTGTCGGGCTAGAGTCGCGCCGTTCGCTTACTGGGCCGTTCAGCTGTGCGCCCTGCCGCCTAAACCCTGACGTCATCTGTTCCTCTTCGCCGCCCGCCAGCACGCACGGCACAGCCCGGCCTCCTCGCCGCTCCGAACTTCTGCGACGACGGTGAGCCCCTCCGACGGACGGCCGCACAGAACCGTCCCCGGGAACCGGCTGCGGATGTGGGTTCGCTCCGAGTAGAGGCCGAGCGCCGTCATGGCGTGCGACTCCATGAATTGCCGGTGATGACGTTGCGGGCGGTGCTCGTAGGGACGTCCAGCTCCCGGGAAATGGCGTGCCAGGACTGACCGAGAGCACGCATCCGGCGGATCTCCTGCACCTGTGACACCGTCAACTTTGTCACGCCCGTTTTCGCCGGGCCGTGTCGTGCGCATTTCCCCGCCCGGCCGCAGCTGGTGCTGCGCCCCAGGGTGAGGTTGTTCGTGGGGATGTCGCGCCGTGCGCCGCAGACGCACAGACAGCGCCACAGGGCGGAGCCGCTGCTGGACGTTCCGACGCGCGTCACCACCAGCCATCGGCCGAACAGACGGCCCTGGAGATCGGCCGCGGGCCGGCTCACTGCGTGGGCCCCAGCGGCGTCATGTCGTCCGGATCTGCCACCGGCGCCTCCACGCCCGGCGCTCCTGGCGGGGGCGGTGCCGCAATCAACTTGTCGCGCGACGCCGGGTCCAGCCCGAAGTGCGTCAGCGCCACCTGCGAGGCCTTCATGGCGGCGATGACCTGCGTCGCCGGGATGGTGACGGTGTGCACGTCCCCCTCCTTGGAAATCCGTTCCTCCACGATGCGTCCCGCTAATGCCTCCTGGGCGTACGCATAAGCCTGGACCATGGCCAGAAACTGCGGCCAATCTGCCTCGGTGTAGACGCCGACGACGTCCACCGCACGGGCCAGCACGGGCCACCAGCGGGCCTGTGGTGGCGTCAAATCCTCCGGCGGCGGGGGCACGGCCACCCGCGGGGGTTTCGGCGCAGCCAGGGCCGCTGCGGCCGCCTGGCGGGCCTTCCAGGCCTCCTTCGCTGGCTGGTACGTGCCCCGGGCCTTCTTGACGTCGTCCGGCAGGGGTGAATTTCCACCCCGGTAGATGTTTTCAGCCATGGCACTCTCTCCGTGAATGACGCGCTGCTCTCGGCTTTACTCCAAGTGACATTCCACACTACGTGTGCGGCTTTACTATGAGCGATGTCGCTGTGCGTCTTAAATCCAGATTCCGCACTGTCAGTGAATTTCTTTACACTCAGCGTGTAGATTGCCACCGGAATGTGTGTAAATTTTGCCGTCCGACGGGTGTGGGCCGATCGGCGTAGGAAATTGTAGGTGCCCCATGTTCACGCAGTGTGTGCGGTATCCTAAGTTGATGGTCTCGGCCCCACGTTTTATTTCCGCACTCACAGTTCATTTACGCTCTCTGAGTGAATTCACTGTGCGAGTGAGCGAACGAATCGATTCCACATTCGTTCAATTCTTCCAGCGCTCTCTTTCCGTTTCGCCAAGTCGCGCCAGATCTTCCGTCGTGTAAATTCCAAGTTCCCGAAGTCGTTCGTGCGCGCGTCGTCGATGTTCTTTCGCTGCGTCGTCGATCGCGTTCAGCAATTTCATCAGCCGATCTCTCTTTCGCTGACGAACGACTTCACGAATCGCAACGACAAACGCAGCGAGATTGACGGCCGCACAGAAAACGTTGATCCAGAAAATCATTTTCACGCTCCCGAGTTTTCGCGCTCGATTTCTCGAACGAAGAGCGCGAGCGTTTCGCAGATGAACTTCGATTCACGAACGTTCACTTCGATTTCTGAACGCGACTTCCGAATCAGAATTCTGTTCTCGTCGTCGCGCGCAATCTGAAGCGAGAGTTCGTTCTTCAACGCGTTTCCGAAAATCGCCTTGAGAGTTCTCATCGAACGTTCCGCGCGAGATGCAGAAGAAGAACAACGCAAATCAACATCCAGAACGCGCACAGTCGAACTACTTTCTGCGTTTTCTCGCTCATCAACTCGTTCCAAATTCTGCTCGCGATTTCGAGAACTAGACGCGCAGTTTTTCCGAGCGAGTTCAATTTCTATCTCCGCGTGCCCAGGATTTGCGGCAACATGAGATCTCCAACTGTGTTGTGCGGATCGAACAATCGGAAACCTTCGTAGCGAAAACCTTCCATGAGTTCGTGTCGCGCTAGAAGTTCAACGAGCAACCAACAAGTCTTCACGATTCCGGATTCGCTCGTTCCTTTCCACACGATTTCTTCTCTGCCTTTTCCAACTCCGCGCATTCCAGTTTCTGTGTCTGGACGTTCGAACTCGCACCAAACGAACCAACCGATTCGCTTTCCGCCAGAACCAGTTTCACAGAAAGTTCGCGCTCGAAATTTCCATTTCCAATCCGCGAAGTTCGAATTCCGAAATTCGATCTTCGAGAGAACCGCGTCTAGTTCTTCGGACGTTTCGATTTTCCCGTCGACGCGCGTGGGAAAATTCAGCTCACGAACTTTCTCGCGCAGGAACTTGTCGCTGTCGATTCGGTAACTCATCACAAGTCTCCGAAACCGTCTGGCTTCTTCGCTGTCGCGTTCGTTGCGCTTTCGTCGATTTTCAAAGCGCCGATCTTCTGAAGCTCAGAAACAGTTGCGCCAACAGCTTTCCCAACTGACTTCACCGCGAGGAACGCTCCAACCGCGAGCCCGAGCAAAAACGCAACTGCGACGAAAGCGACGTTCACTTTCTCCTCCACGCGCCAAGACCGCGTCTCTCTTTTCGACGGTCGATCAATTCCGAATCGCGCACCCCAGGAAACGGCCAGCAACAGAACAACCAGAACGCAGTCGGCAGAACGATGAACGTTGCGACAATCAACGTCCGAAGCCTCCATCTTCACGCGCAGTCTTTCGCGAGTGACAGCGATGACATAACGCTTGCCAGTTGTTCTTCTCGTCCCAGAAGAGCGCGAGATCTCCGCGATGCGGAATGATGTGATCTACGACGACGGCGCGTTCCATTTTCCGTGTGTCTCGAAGACAGTGAACGCAGCACGGATTTCTCCGGAGAAACGCTTTGCGCGCTTCGTCCCAATCGTCTCGATTCACTCCTGCGCGCTGCGCGTACGACGTTCGCATGTCGCGCGGTTTGCAGTTCTCGCAGTAGCTCGTTCCTCGAACGAGTTTTCGACAACGCAGGCACGGGCGCATCGAAGCGAGCGGCATCACTTTTCCGGGAGACGGCGCCGTAGTTTTCTGGCCGAGCGCTGAATTCGGCGGTTCATCCGTCGCAGTCGTCTCATTGCGCGCCACATCGCGATTCGCTCGCGCACACGAAGCGGAAGCATCAGCCAGTTCGTCCAGCGTTGCGCGCGCTGGAGTTCGCGCTCGTCTTCTGGCGTCCAGTCCGAATCTCCAACGAACTTCCGAACCAGCAACTCCTGCCGCCGGGAATTGACGCGCTCAAATCCTGGCAGCGTGGAGATCACGCAGACGCCACCTTGGAAAACTGGTGCTCGTTCGCTGCCTGCGAAATGACGAGCAGGAACTTCGCGGTGTCCAGAACCGCGACACGCGCACGCTTGTCCTCATCATCCGTCAACGCGTTGCCCAGAACGACGAGCAACGCCGACGCCGTTTTCAGAACCGAGTCAGGCGTGACGAGTTTCCCGTTCGCGTCTTTCCAGCACGGAATGTCTTCCAGCTGCTCCAGCATTCGCCTGCGCGCTTCGTCCGTCATCTCAGTTGAACCGTCAGCCACGTTCCGGGCGCGAACATCTGCACCACGTTCGAGCCAGAGAGATCCGACGTGAAGCACAGCTCGCCGGAATTGCCGGTGCAGACGCGCGTTGCGCGCACAACGGTTCGATCTCCGTTCGTCAGCGAGACGGCCCATTCAGAAACGGCCAGCCCCTTTTTCGCTCCCACCAGGCCCAGTTCGGCGCGCATCAGATTCTTCTCGTCGATCATCTTCTCCATCCTCTCGATTCCCTTCGGCGTCGCCTTGGGCTGCGCCGTGATGACGTCAACCTTCTCGAAATCGTAATCGATCTTCTCGAAACCCACGGGCCGGCAGTTCGGGCTCACGGCGGTGTGCGCGTAGAACGTCGCAGAGTTTTCCTTGCTCGCCAGCCATCCACACTTCCTGCATCGCCAGAGTTCCATTCGCGTCCTCAATTTGGTGCGTCGCGCAGCATGAACTCGTAACTGCATTCCGGGCACTTGTCTCCAATGTGGAACCACGCGCCGCCGATGTACCGAGAGACCGGCGCCATGAACTTCCTGTCCTTGCAACGCGGACACACCAGCGACTTGCCTATCACCTCATGCTCCTCCGCTTTCTCCTTCACCACCCGCAGCCGGTGTCTCTTCGTGGGCAAGCGTTCCTCCGAAGTTCAGGATGTTCCCGTCCCAGGAGATTGTGCTGGGCCACGGTCCGGAGATTAGCCCAACTGCCTGCGCTTCCCGAAGAACCGCGCACACGTCGCATCCGCCACCACCTGCCTGTGCGCCGGCGTGAATCCCGCCATCTCCGCGCGCGTGCAGTACACGCAACCACCAAGTGATCTTGTTCAGCAGAGGCGCGTCTTTCGGCGGAGGCATGGCTGTTCCTATTTCGCGGTGCCCGACTTTTCTGGCCGCGCGCTGATCCACGTTCCCTCAGCAAAGACCTCGTCCGTCGTCTGGTTCCATTCGGACGCCTTCTCCCAGTGCCAGAAGTACAGCTCTCCTTCGCTTCCCACGTCGCAGTAGGCAGCGACGACCTGCGTCTTGTCCGTGCCGCCGCTGGCAGTCTTGATCACCACGTTCCATGTCCGATTCTCGTTCACGTGCTCGCTCTCTTTCTCGTAGGTGGAATACGTCGTCTCGGCGCTCTTGCTGATTTCATCCAGAAGCCCCGCGTCCAGGAATCCAAACGTCGCTCGCGGCAGCGGAGTGCACTTCGACTCCGGCACATTGAAGAACCGGCAGATCTCCTCCATGGACGGCGCTCGGTTCATCAGCGTGCTGAACTCTTCGGGCACAACCACACCCGGACTGTTCGCGTCCGCTGGGCCCATGACGATCGGCACCGAGTATTGCTGGCCCATGTGTGGCGTCGATTCCCAGGCGATCCCGTCGTCGATCCAGAACCCGTAGGCGTTCGTCCCATGCAGCCGATGCTTCTCGCACGGCCGACCGAAGCACATCGCATCGGAGAAGCAGTCGGCACAGACGCTCGGGTAGTCCTCGATTCTCGCCGGCTCCTTCGTCTCCGCCCAGAGCAGGCAACGCACACATGCCTCGAGCGAGGCCCTCGAATCATCGTTCGGTCGCTTTAGGTATGGCGGCTGGCCTGGCTCATGCGGCACGCACCGCAGCCAGTAGCAATCCCAGCACGCGATCCGCGTCATGCCCCAGTGCATGTCACCAGTCCTTTTTGCGAGACCAAGGCCTGCTCCTCGCTGATTCGTTCGCGCAGATGACGATGACCGCCAGCACACCGAACGCCAGCGCACCGCCGTAGAGCAACGTCGCGGTGAGACGCGTCATCCAACGCGCGTCCCGCAGAATCGCCACCACCCACCCCAGAGAAGTGAAGCCCAGCACGGCGGACAGCGGATTGGCCTCCCGCCACGTGAACACGCTGCAAATGAGAAAGCGCCACACCGCGAAATACCAGAACACAAAAGCCCACAGGAGCAGCACCACCACGAAGTGCTCGCCCAGCATGTTGAGCGGATCCAGCGGCGGCGGCTCTGGCGTCACAGCGTCGCTCTGCATCCGAATGAATGGCTGTTCCGTCCACGGCACCGAGAGCAGCTGACGACCGCCTGCTCTTCCTCTTCGTCCACTTCGAGAAAATCTGTCATCGCAACCGCAGCAATGAGACGCGCACGCGCGAGCGCCAGTCGGTCGCGCAGCTGCCGCACCTCTCGCTCCAGGTCAGCCATCGTCTTCTTCTTTGGTCTCGTGCGCGGCATCTAGCTGGCTCTCGAAACTCCCTGTGCTGCTGCCCATCGCTTTCTTCGCCACCGGCCCCAGCAGTCGTTCGACTTCCGTGCGCTGCTTGGCCAACGCCTGCCACGCCTTGTCGAGCGCCTCATGGAACTCGCGCTTGCGTTTAGCGCGGCCGAACACCGAGGTCCCTCGCTGCGGCCGCAATCTGCGCCGCGCTCTCCAGCACCTTCTTGGTGTCGTCGCTCACAATCTGCCGAGCGAGATCCTTCCCTTCTTTCTCCGCAGTCTTTCTGTCCGTCCGCTCCTGGTAGTACAGCCAGAACATGAGGCCCGAGAGCGTCCACGGGCCGAAGTCTTTGAAGAACGCGCCCAGCGCACCGATGGCTCCCGGATCCATCTGCGCCAGGAGGGGCGTCATCTCGTGGCCCTTCGGATAACTGCATACGCCACGCCCCACATCACGACGACCGTCGCCATGGTGGCGACAGCGGCCACCGGATTCGCACGCACGACCTGATAGGCGAACCATGCGGCGCCGGCCGTCGCGCCCAGCACGCCGCAGATGGCGACCGTGAACAGCAGCGCCGTCAGGGCGTCCTCGAACTGGCGGCTCACGGCACGCCCCTCCATCGCGGACACGGCCGAGCGTGCGCGTAGGCCGCGTAGGGCCCAGCCACGCGATCTGCGACGCCGCACGTACAGCCGGCGCTCTCCGACGTCTTCGCGAGTACCGGACATGATTCCGCCCAGTGCCCAAGCTGACCGCACGTCCAGCACGCGTCGACCCACGCATCCGATCTACGCGGTGGGCGCTCGTGGACAAGCCGCAGCCAGCGAGGCCAGCTCATTTCTCCTCCTTCACGACAACGACAGGCACCACCCCGGAAATTCTCTTCGGCCGTCGACCCTTCAGCGCCGACATGATCTCCAGCGTCATGGCGCGGTGGGCACGACACAGCGTCATTGCTTTCACCTGCTCGACGTCGTCCGTCGGCGTGGCGCACCTGGAGCGACCGCATCTCATCTTTGGCTTCACGCCGCGCTCTCCTCGTCAAAAAGACTTCGTTGCGCCGCACGCGCCGTCGCTCTCTGGGCGGCGATCGCCACGTACGACTCCTCGCGCTCAATACCGATGAAGTCCCGAAACTCCAGCCACGCTGCTGCTGCTGTCGTGCCGCTACCCAAGAATGGATCGAGAACGACTCCACCCTTTGGCGTAACGAGGCGAACCAGGTACTGCATCAGCTCCACGGGCTTAACGGTGGGGTGCGTGTTGTCCGCTCCGCCCATGTCCCGCTCGGCCCGGCTCGGCTTGGCGACGTAGAAGAAGCGCGAGGCACCGCCGGTATCTCCCTTGCCGGGCTTGAAATCGGGCTGCGCCTGCATACCGAAGTCGAGGCCGCGCTTTCCGCCTCTACTTCCCCCGGTGCTCGTGCTCGTCCCACTCTGCGCGTCTAGCTCCGCCGCCGCGTCATCATCCAGCAGGACGTTGGCGGGCCAGCGGCCGGAGGGAACGGGAATGAGCCCGGCCGCGTAAGCCGCGCGCTGCGAGTCTGAAATCTGCCCGACGCGCTCGGAGCCGCGCCCGCCGCTGCCCTTTCGGTTCCATTCCTCCTGAGAGAGTGTCTGCGTTCCTATCCGGCAAGCGTCCACATTCAGCGCCCCGGTCCCGTGCGCTGCCACGTTCGCCGCAACCGTGCCGACGAGCGGCTTCCGGGCCAGGACGATGGGCTCGTGTCCGGGCTTGAGTGCGGTGCCGCGTCCATCCCCGAGGTTGAGCGACTTCGGAAACCCCGTCCCATAAATCCAGTGGAGTGAATCCCGAATCTCAAAGCCCGCGTCCTCAATGGCGCACGTCATCCGGTGGTAGGTGCGCGTCCCGCCGAAAGAGAGGAGGTGGGCGCCGGGCTTGAGGACGCGCAGCACCGCGGCCCACAGCTCCACCCGGTAGGCAATGCCGCTGGCGTCCCAGGTTTCTCCCATGAAACCCAGCTCGTAGGGCGGATCGGTCACCACCGCATCCGCCGAGGCCTCGGGCAGCGACGGCAGCACCTGGAGGCAGTCCCCATGATGCAGCGCCCATCCCTTGCCGGAGGCATGAATCACGCCGCTGTCTCCTCATCCGCGAACGCGTCACGCTGCGACTGCTGGCGCTGGTTCGCGTTCGGTGCCGTCAGCTTCTCCAGGTCGAATAGGTTCTGCTGCATCTGTTCGTGCTCGACGCGCTTGGCGATGATCTCGCACATCTCCTCGCGCTGCTCGATGCCGATGGCCTTGCGTCCAAGCTGATAGGCGGCGACGAGCGTCGTGCCGCTCCCGGCGAACGCGTCCAGCACCGTCTCCCCTTCGTCAGTGAAATCTCGGATGAGGGAACGCATCAGCGGCTCGGGCTTCTGCCCCGTGACGAGACTCCCCGACTGCGACGGGAACGCCCACACTCCGGCCTTGCCGCCGCCATTCCAGCGCTTTCGGCCCGGTGGGTGGCACAGGGTGATGCTCTCGTAGCCCGGGGCAGGCCTGTCGCCCGTCATCTGCGGCAGGTGCGTCGTCTTGATCCACGAACCGGTCCGGCAGTACTCCAGGCCCGCGTTCACCAGCGCCGCGCGCCACAGGTGCGTGCTCTCCACGTCGCTGAACACACCCACCCAGCGCTTGGTGCGTGCGAATTCGACAGCGACAGCCGCCATCACCTCGTCTGTGATGCAGCCATATTCGATGGGGTCTCGAAGCTCCGGACGTCCCGCGTTCTTGCCGGGAATGCGTCCGGCGAAGTGTCCAATCATCCGGTGGACGTGCTCGCTGTACGGTGGATCGCACAGCACCACGTCCCACGCGAGACCGGGGAGAATCTCCCGGCTGTCGCCGTGGAAGAGCTGCACGCCGAACTTCTCGAAGTAGGGAGTCGTCACGCCGCCTCTCGAAATGCGTTCAGCGCCTCGTCCGTCTCGCCCACCACCGTCACGCGGCGATGCACGCAGCACACGAACACGTTGAGGCCCAGCCGAGCCGCGTCTGCTTTCACGCGCGCCGCGAGTTCCTTCGCACCGGCCCTGGTTCGCCCGTCCAGCTGAATGGCTCTCATCCGGCCTTCCTTGCCATGCGTCGACAGTCGCGATTGCCACACACGCCCGGAGTCTCTTCCATCACGTAGTCGGCCACTTTCTTCCGACAGAACTTGCAGTGCCCTTCGTCTCGAATGCGGCGATCCAGTTCTGCTCTTCGACGACGGTCTGCTTCCTCGAACGCGGTGCTGTGTCGGGCGTCTCCGATTCCCACTTCCCAGTGATGGCGCTTCATCCGTGCTCCAGACGCCCGCCTGGATTCACTCCCGAATGACGTACACCGCCGCCGGCCTGCCGGAGCGCGTCCGGCGCCTGCGTTTGCTGTCCCAAATTTTCCCCATAAGAACCAACTCGCGAACCCGCGCGCTGGCTGACTGGTGCCGCAGGTTCAGCGCAACCTCGATCTCGTCGCACGTCGCGCCCTGCACGCCGCAAATGCGGATTTCCCGGTACACCGCCAGGCGCACGCCACTCACCACCGCGCGCATCGACGCTGCCGCACCCTCGCTGGTGTCGGAGCCGCGCACCGACGGCGGCTGGCCTCTGTACGGCAGCACATCCGGGCCGAAGAGGTTCTCCTGCTCGCGTTCGCTCATTTCCCAATCTCCCTCGTCTCGATTGGCAGACCCATTCCGCGCGCATGTTCGATGCGGTGCTGCATGCCGCGACTCACGCCGTAGTCCGTGTAGACGACCACCGCTTCCGCTTTGCCCAGCCACGCCGTTCCGGCATCGATGCCCAGCTGCCGTTCGCCCGCGTTCGTGTCGTCGAGAATTCCCGACTGCGTGTAGATGAGATGGCTCGGGAACGGCGCCTCGCCACGCAGCACGCTGTCACGCGTGCAGCGACGGGCGTAGACGATGAACTGGTAGCTGCTGCCAGGGAACGCCGGGTGTTCGTGCGTCGTCGGCTCCTGCTTGGCGTAGGGGCTTTCGAGAATGACGAGTCTCATCCGCCGCTCCTCCGTGCCGCGCGCATGCGGACGATGAGCCGCGTGCTGACGCCCAGGCGCAGCGCGGCCTGCCGTGCTGACAGCCCCTCTGCCTCCAGCTCCCGCAGCTGACGGGCCAGGCGAATGCGCTCCGACGGACGCAGACGGCGATCCTGCCGGGCCTGATGGGCGCCCCTCATGGGTTCGGCTCCCACCGTGCGCAGCTACGGCACGTGTCCTGCGTCGTCACCCACGCCAGGCAGCGGTCTTTCTCGCCATGCAGCGTGCAGATGCTGTGGGTGCAGGGCTTGTCGACCCATTCGGCGCAGTGGTTGTGCATGAAGAAGTAGACGGCCACGCCGACGAACAGCACGCCACATGTGATGAGCGCCGCGATGAGGGCCGTGCCCCAGTCCCACCAGGCGGCGAACCTGTCCCACCAGCGCCAGATCATCCCACCCTCCCCTTGGGTTTCACCCTTCGCGCCGGAACGCCGGGAGGAGCGCCGCAGTAGCTGCACAGCGAGACGGGCGTAGCGCGCGTGTGTTCTCCCCGGCACGTCCAGGCCTTGCGCCGAACGAGCGGCGGAACGGCGTGCGCGTGTGGGATGTGCTCGTCGCATTTGACACAGCCGCACGCCAGCTTCACCGGCATCACAGCAGGCCCGCTTTCCGTGCGTCGTCGATGGCGCCGATGGAGATGTCGAACGGCGTCTGGAGCTTCTCGTCGTAATTGTCGACCGGGTCCGTGGCGTCGCGGATTTTCACCAGTGCATCCAGCAGCCGGAGCGCTAGGCCACGATAGTCGACGTCGACACGAAACTGCCGGCTCTCATCCAGCACCTTGCGCGCCGCAGCCCGCTTGTCGGATTTGTAATCCGGCGAGTGGCTGATTCCGCCGTGCGGTAGATCGCGCTTCACTTTCCCCTCGAATCGCGTGCGCACCTGGCGAGCGCAAACGCCATCTCGTCGGCCATGGTTGAAGAGAGCCGCACCATGAATGCCTGATCTCGAATCTGCGTGAACTTGTCGTCCCAGCGCTCCGAGATGACGAGCACCACGTCGCCAGCGTCCGGGGTGACGAGGAACTCAACGCGCGCCACGGGCGTCATTTCCCCCTCCACGCACACAGCTTGGCCCGGCCCGCGAGCGCCTCCTCGACGAGATAGTCGAGAGCGGAGCGGCCGGCGCGACGTGCGAGATCTGCCTCCCGCAGCGCGATGGAGTACCGACCGGGAATGAGACCGCCGCCCGACAGGTACGCCGAGAACCGCACCGTGCCGTCGGACATCCCCAGCCGCCAGGCGTTCACGATGGGCATCGGCGGCTCGCGCTCCGAGAACTTCATGGCTCCCCCGGCCCTGGTCGACGGACCACCAGGCCCAGCGCACGGGACTCGCGCACGCGTTCGAGCAACACAGGTTTTTCGCGGAAATACCGAGCGACGCATTCCTCCGGCGTCTCGCTCTCGGGATGGAACAGCGACGCGTCGGTCAGCCAGTGCTCGACCAGCGCCAGGATGTCCTCGGGCTGTTCGTCGTCAGTCGTCATGCTCGCTCCCGAATCAGCAACACGTACCGAAACCGATGGCCCAGCCAGCTGCCGGGGACGGTGAGTTCCGACGGAGAACCACGGCCCCACTCGTATATGCACCTAGCGTCTGACATGCGGTGCCGCCCTTTGTGGCGCGGCCGACGCACACACTGGAGATCGCCAGGCCACCAGGCCCGCGTCGCGCGGCACCTAGCCACTCTTCCCTCCGCAGGTCGGGCATGACGGCGCCCAGCTATTTCGCTCTGGGTAGGACGCGGCGAGAAGAATCTGCCAGCGGAATTCGCAGCACTGCCATTCGCGGAGAACCCAGCGCTTGAACCGCGTCTCGCGAACCGTCACGGCCGCTACTCCCCCTTCACCTTGCGGCGAAGCTTCTGGGTGAACGACGCCGGCTCGTCGTCGGTGCCCGCCGGCTCTGGGGCAGGCGCAGCGGGTGGTGGGGCGCCAGCAGCGACTTCCGGCGCGACAGACTTCTTCGCCGGTGGCGGTTCCGGATCTGGCGCGGGCTCTGCGACGACACCGCGAAAGCGACACAGCGACGGGGCCAGCCGGTGGTTGGCCACCGGGCGATTGTGCCCGCAGCAGCAGCACACGCCGTCGGAGACCGGCGCCGCCTCGTCGGTGCCGTAGGCGTGGTGGCAGAGTTCGCAGAGGCTATGGGTCCATCCGTGGTGGTTCATGGTGTCCTCGTGGTGGTGATGCGGTTGGCGGCAATCGCCGTCGTCCAGGCGGCCCAGGCGGTGGCCAGTGCTATGCCAACCATTGCCATGACAAGAGCCCCGCGCCAAGTCATGCTGATGCCTCGGGCGCGCGGCCATCGACGTCGCCAGAGAGCCACACGCCGCTCTCTTCGAGACGCCGCAGCACGCGGCCCTGGTAGCGCTGCTTCAGCAGCACTCCGGTGAGGTTCGTGGTGATGAGTGTCTTGCGTGCGTTGTTCATCCGCGCATCGAGAACCTCCAGCAGCGTCTGCTTCACGATGTCGGTGTTCAGTTCAGCGCCTAGGTCATCGACAATGAGCAGCCGGTAGCTCTTGGCGCGCTCGCGAGCGCCGCGATCTGTCCTGTCGAAGAACGACTGCTGCGAGAGTTCGACTGCCGGAAGCAGATGCGCGTTGTGTTCCCAGCTCCAGTACTCCTCGCCGGATTGAGTCAGCAGACAGCGCGAACAGATTTCGGGGAACAGCGACAACGCGGCGATGGTTTTCCCCGTGCCGCTCTTGCCGCCGAGAACGCAGAACGCTTTCGGGGACGAGCGCCACCAGTCCGCGACTTTCTCCACCAGCGGCAGCAGCCGGAGCGCGTTGAGCACCGTCTCGGTCTGCGCCGAACCCACGCCGTAGCGGCTCCACACTGCCGGCCCGGATTCGCGCAGCGCCACACGGGCCCTCTCGCTGAGTTCCGCTGCGCGTCGCGCTCGCTCGGGCCCAGTTAGCTCCTGGGGAAGGACGTCATGGCCGAGCTGCTCTTCGAGACGGGCACGGCATTGCGTCAGGTAATCGCGCATCGCTGGGGTTTCTTCCTCCAGCGTCGCTTTTCGGAACATCACGGGCTCGCTCTTCATTTCTACTTTCCTCCGTTACCCATCGAGACGAAGTCCGCTATCTCTTGCGGTGTCCATTCGCTCGGCGCAGCGACGCCGCGAGATGCATCTCCGTTCGATATCGTTCCGGTGTATGCGTTCCATCGCATTGCGAGATCCGCGATGCTGTTACACGGTTGATATCGAGCGCTTAATCCGCGTTTCCATCGCGCGATGATTTCCGCGTCATTCTGTTCCATGCGGATGAGCCGCTGAACTGCCCGCGCGTCCTTTCCGCCATCGAATCCGTATTTGACTCCACGGACGGCGGCGAACGTCTCGGTGAGCGCGGCGACTAGCGGGCCATGGCGAGTCGACTTGGCAGCTTTCTTGGCCGGCGCGGTGTCGCCGGCCGAGAGCGCCGGGAAGGGCAAGAGCGTTCCGGCTGCGACTTGCGGCGCAAGATTAGGTCCTGGTCCTGGTCCTGATCCTAGGTCCTGATCAGGCGCGAGAACCGCGCGAGACACTCGCGAGCCTCTCGCGAGAGTTTCGGGAGGGGCCGGATTACGGCACTTTGACGGATGGTCCACCTTCTGGTGTTTCCACCCCCAAACGTAGAGGTAGCTCTCGCCGCCGGATTCAAAACGACTAATAAATCCGTGCGTCTCAAGCTCCTCTAGCCACCGTCCGATCTGCTTTGGGGTGACATCCTCGTCATACGGGAAGACTTGCTTCAGGTAACCTGGGTGTGCGCGGCTCACGCCGTAGTCGTCGCAGCACACCGGCCACATGCCGACGAAGAAGAGGCGAGCGTCTCGCGAGAGTCTCGCGATTTTCTCGTCGCTGAAAAATTCGGGCTTGATTGAGCGTATCCGGCTCATGGAATCGCCTCGCGGAATGGGGCGGAAACGGAGCGTGGACGGTTGCTGTTCTTCTTATTCACGGAGTTGACGTTCCTCCGGACGCAGCGATGGTTGCTGTGTCCTACGGATTGACGTGATGTACTGGAATCCCCAGCGACTCAGCTTGCCGCACGCAATCAGCCGTGCCGTTTCCGCCAGGGAAAGCGATGAGGAAGTCTGGGCGTCCGTGGCGGAGGATCACGCCGTTGCGGATGGGGCCGGCGCCGTTGCCGTAGCGCTCCCAGGCGGCGATGAACACCGCCAGGGGGAGGCCGGCATCACGTGCCGCCCGTCTCACGAACCTGTCTGCACCTGTCGCGCAGTCGCCAACGAGAACGAACGCCGGCTCGACGCCCAGCACGACGTCGCGCACCCTGCGGTGGTTGGGATAGTCGCGTCCGCCGGTGAAGGCGACGCGGAGACCAGGCGGGGGCAGAATCCGCTGGTCTGTCAAAGGCCGCCTCCGGGACACGCAACTACGTCCGGAGGCGGGGGCACCGTACGCGAGGGGGAGGACGCAGGCGCCACATCAAGGGGGGCAGAGGCGAGCGCTTGATTGCTGCCTGGCACCAGACCTCCACCCCGACGTCACGCTTCGACGTCCGACAGTGGACGAAATCGACCACAAGCAAGGCCCTTGCGCAAGCGACGGTTGGTGCACAAGCGACGTCGCTGGGAATTACGCAGGCCTACGCTGCGGGACGCTTTCGGTGCGGCGGCACGATTGGAGCGTCAGTGCCCGGCGGCTCGTCCGCGAACGTCGTCTCCAGACGCCGACCGAGAACGGCGAACACGCTTTCGCCGCCCTGCCGCTCGTCGTCGAGCAGGTCCTCCAGCCGCTCCGCTAGTCGGTGTTCCAGGTGGCGGACACCCGACAGCGCCCATTCGGTCGCCTCGGTGATGGTCCACCCTTCTCGCTCGGCAACGCCGGTGAGCCAGTCCGCGATGACCGGGTCGATCCGGGTGGCCAGGCGCTTTTTGGGACGGTAGCGACGCACGCAGCGGCGGAGAGTAACCACGTTCGTGCAGCGGCCGCCAGGGGGTCCGATTCTTCTGGACTCTGGTGGTGCGGTGGCAGACCCTGGCAACGGCTGGCCACGGGCGCCGCCGGACGATGTCAGCCCCTGGCGGTATACGTCCGACGGTGGCAGTTGACACCCGCTGATTTCAGGCGTACACGCGTCTACCAGTCGTCGGACAACCCCGGAGGCGAGCCATGGGGCGGAAGAAGGGTGCGCTGCACACGTCGGTGGATGGGGAATTCACCCTCTGCGGCCGACCGGTGGAGGACGTCCGGCTCATCTTCAACGGAAATCCCACGTGCGCCTCCTGTCTCAAGGTGCTGCGCATCGTTGTCCTCGTTCCCATGAAGGAGGCAGCGGCATGAGCGACACCCGCCGGGAGATCATCAAGACCGCGCTGGACAACATCCGGATGAATCCCGAGACGTGGCGCCAGAACAGCTGGCGGTGCGGAACGGCATGCTGCTTCGCCGGACACGTCGCGCTGGCCGCTGGGTGGAAGTGGCGCGAGCCGAGCGATGACGACGGTGGTGACTATGTCGTTGGTCCGAATGGCGAGGTGATGGACGTAGCGACGGTCGCCGCGGCGATCGTCACCGGATGCTCGCCGGACGAAGCGCGCAACCGCTTTCTTGAGCCGGCCGAGTTCGATCCCGACAACACCCTGGCGGACATCGAGTCCGGTCTTCGTGAACGGGGGCTGCTGTGAAGCGAACGGGACGCGCGGGGAACGAACTGTTCAAACAGATCAGCCAGATGCTCAGCGCCCTGGAGTTTCGCGGTGGCGTCAGCATGTGGAAGCCCGAGGTCGCCGCCATCAGCGACATCAATCGCGGCGTCGGGCTGCACGCGCTCATGCGCGTCCCGAACGTGGTGAAGGGAGACATTTGGGAGCAGATGCGTCCGGATGGTCTCACCGTCGTCCAGGTCGCGCAGTTTGTGGACGTCGAGTCGATCGATGCTGGCGGTCCGCTCCTGGCGCTGCGAATGGTTCTCCGGAAGCTGTTCGAGCATGAGATCCTGGAGGGCGTGTTGCTCAACGGCGAGCCGCTCTTGGGTGAGCCGCATCCGGAAAAGAAACTAGGTGCGATGTGAAGCCATGTTCGGTCCGCAGGGAACATGAATGGGATGGCGACTGGTGCAAGGCCTGCTACATGGCCAAGCCGCCGGACGCCAAGCCCAAGAAGCCCGACTGGGTGACGTGGGCCAACGACTTCGTCAGCCGTCCCTACTGGGTGGGCATCTACAAGATGGCGAATGTCCCAGCGGCGGCCGATGAAATGTCGGCGCCGTCGTATGGGCGCGCGCTCTGTCCCGTGGGCTGGCTGGCGACGTGTGAGATTCTCATGCCGGACGGCGCCCAGCCGGTTCTTGTTATCAAGAACACCCGGACCATCGTCTGGGCAATGCCGAAGGAGCCGTGGGGCATCCCGGCCTTTCTCGGATTCTTCCGCGACAAGACCGGCGGGCCACCGCTGCGCATCGTCCCTATCCACGGAACGGTGTGTCTCGATCCGTCAATCCCCGTCCCGCCGCAGATGCTAACCGGCATGCTGAAGATCGAGGAGCAATGACGCTCGTTCCGGGCGAACGGTACTTGTGTGGACTCGCTCCTTGGGGCGTCCTGACCGTCATGTACCTGGGCCAAGTGCGGCTGCTCCGTGGCTGGTCCCGGGTGAAGGTGCTGTGCGGCACCATCGAGAACGTCGTCAATGGACGCGTCATCCGCGTGAAGACAGAAACCATCAAACCGATGTTGATCAGTGTGCACGGAGGAGGAGGAACACAATGAAGGGCAACGGCGAAATCACCGCAGAAGAGGCGCAGGCGTACCTGGACAGCCGTGGGTCGCGTCGGAACCGTCGCGACTGGGCCGGCATCATGCGGCGGATCATGAAGGGAGAGTCCCAGGAGAAGATTGCCGAGGAGCTGGGCACCAGCGGCTCGCAGATCAGCAACGGACTGAAGCGCTACGCCCAGAAGATCGTCGAGGCCTCGGAGAAGAAGTCGTGAGGCTCGCACCGGCGCTGCGTGCCGCGGCGGCATTTCTATCCAGGGAGAACTGGGGACAGGGCCTCTACTTCCGCGACAGCGATCGCTCCTACTGTGCCCTAGGTGCGATTGCGGCGGTACGAGACGGGCGGCAGGCGTCTGATGCACCGCCGCCGGAAGAACTGACGGTGGCGACGCTGGAGCGTGAAATCGACCTCATCTTGCACGACCTGGACATGAGCGCATCCGACATCATGGAGTTCAACGACGGCGGCGATGACGACAGCCTCGACATCGACTGTGAACCAACCGTGGAGGACGTCCAGACGCTGCTGTTGCTCTTGGCCGAATGCATCGATGCCGATGCGTCGGACGCGCAGCTGGCGGTGGACATCCGCGCGGCCCTAGCGGAGCTGTCGGCGCCCGCAACCGTGACGGCCCCGGCGGATCCGGTGCCGGCATGAGCAAGGCGCTCACGAAGCTGCCAGCGCCACTCCAGAACGGCGTCACGCGCGAGGAGATCATCAACCTCATTCTGGAGGACACCGAGAAGGAACTCGCCGCCGAAGTCGCGGAGGCGCGCGAGGCCGAGAAGAAGGTCGAGGAGCCGCCGCCGGACCTCATCGACATCATCCGATTGACGATGCCGGACGATCCGGAAATCACCTACACGCGCCAGGACTACGAGCACAACGGCATTGCCAAAGGCAGCCTGATCGTCTCGGCGGAATGGGTCATCAAGCCAACGGCCGTCCCTGCGGCCTACAAGTCCTGGCAGCGCCACAAGGAGGCCGCTCAGGACAAGCGGCTCAGCGCCCAGCGACGCCTGAACGACGTCAAGGCCAACCGGGGGCGCATCAAGAACGAGCTGGTCCGCCGCGCCCTTCAGTCGACGCCCGATGGTCAGCAGGTGCTCAAGGCCGCTGACGAGTTCCGGAAGTACATCCGAAAGCAGACGACAGAGAAGGAGGTGCCGTCGTGAAGAGGCTCAAGGGGAAAGTCGATGCGACGGAGGATCTCCAGATCACCGTCACGGAGATGATCTGTCGGCTGTCGACACCAGGAGACCCGAAGCACTGCGCGCTGTCGGTGGCGATCCAGCTGGCGCTTGGCCGGTCCGTCAAGTCGGTGCGAACCCTCCGGACCATCTGCGAGATTGAGCTGCGCGACGAGATTCGACGGCATCGCGTCTATGGTTCGCTGGCCCGCGCCATCACCGCCTACGACTCCACGGGCATCTTCCCGCCAGGAACGTACACGCTCCACCGAATGAACCCCGCCTGGACGCTTCCGGCGGTGAAGGCAAAGAACGAGGCCTGGGGAGATCGCCGTCCGTACGAGGAGCGTGTTCGGTTGGCCGAGAAGTTCGGCGTCGCCCCGCCGCCCAGTCCGTCGTACAGCAAGGGTCGACGCGTCGGCGCCGGCCGACGGCACAAGGCGATCTACGTCCATCCGCGCGGCTCACCGGGCTATGTGCCGCCGTCTGCCAGGGCTGCCAAGTGAGGCGCATCCGCTGGACGGCGTTCGTCGTCGCCTGGGCGGTGCTGCTGCTGGTGGACGTCTTCTACGTCCCCGACTTGATGAACAGCCACCACGGACCGACGCGCGGCCTGGGCTACCTGTTCGGTGCGCTGCCGTGGGTGATGCTGGCCATCGCGGCACACCGTCTCTACGTGCTCTGGCGCTTGCGGAGGATGGCCGATGACTAGACGTCCGTGGTTGCTGATGTGCCTGCTGCTCTCCGGCTGCGCGGCGATGTGCGGCGACACCATCCCCCCGGGCACCGTGGGGTTGCTGGTCGACAACATGGCCGGGGGCAACAACCCCAAGGCGATCGAGGTGAAGCCCGGGCCGGATCGCGTGTGGGTCGGCCCGTACCATGATCTCTACCAATTCCCGACCAGCGTCCAGCAGCACACGTGGGCCGGGAAGGACGAATACCAATTCCAGACGGTAGACGGCTCCGTCGTCCACGCGGACCTAGGCATCACGTTCCACGTCATCCGCGACGACGTGCTGAAGGTGTTCACCACCTACCGGCAAGACCTGGAGCACGTCCGCGACGTGTACATCCGCAACACCATCCGCGAGGCGCTGAACGAGGTGACGTCGCACCTGGACGTCAATGAGGCGATCGGCCCCAAGAAGGACTACATCATCGGGGAAGTCTTCAAGCGCACCGCCGAGCGGCTGCGAAAGGACGGCATCACGGTCGACACGCTGTCGCTGGTCGGCGCATTCCGTCCGCCCCAGGCAGTCATCGACTCGCTGAACGCCAAGCTGGCGGCGACGCAGAAGGCCCTGGAAGTTCAGAACCAAGTGGCGCAGGCCGAGGCCCAGGCGCGCAAGGACAAGGCGCAGGCCGAGGGGCACGCTGCCGCCGTCATTGCCGAGGCGGAGGGTGCGGCCAAGGCCCGGGCGCTCCAGGCCCAGGCGGAGGCGGACGCGAACCGCAAAATCAGCCAGAGCATCACCCCGGAACTAGTTCGCTACCGACAGATCGAGAAGTGGGACGGCGTGCTGCCGCAGATTCAGGGCGGTGGTGGCACCAGCTTTCTCATCGACACCCGAGACACCGCCCGCCCGCAGCAAGGAGCCGCCAAATGAAATCCGAACTTCTGAAACTGCCGTTGCCCGTCGTCGAGTCCACGCGCCACGTGGGCTTCTACGTCGGGGAGGAGCTGTGCCGACGCGGCAAGCGTGACAACCCCGGCGCCTGCGCGCTGGCCCTGGCTGCACGGCGCGACATCCGTGGCCTCCAGGGCGTGCAGGTCTACCGGGCCGTCGCCTATCTCGTCTTCAAGACGCACATCGAACGGTTCGTCATCTCCACCGCCACCCGAAAGGCCATCGAGCACTTCGACAGGACCGGCGAGTTCCGGCCCGGCCTGTACGAGTTTGCGCCGGTGAATCCGTCGGCCCGTCTAGCATTCAAGCGCGCGAACAAGAAGCCCACCGTCTACGCCGTGCCGGTCCGGCGTCGTCCCAAGGTGCCGCAGCAGCATTTCGCCCGGACGCGTGGATCTGGCTCGGTGGGCGTGTCGGTGGTTCCGGCTCCCAGGAAAGCACGTAACTAAATTCGTCTTTCGGTTTACAGGAGATGTTCGTGAACGAGAATGGAACTGAGTTGGCAGTCATCGAGAAGAACCCGCTGGCCATAACGGACACCAGCCCAGATCAGATGCGGCAGCGGGCGATGGCGGTGGCAAAGGCCGCCGAGAAGATCGTCCTGGCGTGCACGCAGAACATCCAGGGCCGGCGCTACGTCAAGGTAGACGGCTGGCAGGCCGTGGCGAACACCTACGGCTGCGTGGCCAGCGCTGGGCACGTGGAGAAAGTGGACGGGGGCTGGGTGGCGCACGCCACCGTCAAGCACCTGGGGACGGGACAGGTGGTGGCGGAGGGGGAGGGCTTCGTCGGAGAGGATGAGAAGATGTGGATGGGGCGCCCGCTATTCGCGCGACGCTCTATGGCCCAGACGCGGGCCATCGGACGGGCGTGTCGGGCGGCATTCGCGTTCATCATCCCGATGATTGACGCCGGGCTGTCCACCACGCCGGCCGAGGAGATGACGCACGTGGAGGACGAAGAGCCTGCGCCACGTCGCACCGCCAGCAGGCCCAGCTTCAAGGTAGAGGACGTGCCGCCGGAGGACGACGTCCCGGCGCATGACGCGGTGACGGGGGAAGTCATCGAGCCCGGGTCCGTCGGGGAGAAGAACGAGGCGGACATCGCCTCCACCATCCTCCGGGTCCAGAAAGCGGAGAACCAAGGGGAGGCGCTGAAGATTGTCAACGCGTCGCCGCCCCACGTGAAGAAGCGCGTCGTCCAGGCCTACCGTGAAGCATGGGTGAAGTGATGGCGCGCGGCGGGGGCGGGAAAGCCAAGAACGGCAAGGAGCACGAGCCGCTGATCGACGTGGCGGAGGTTCTTCGCATGCTGGACGTCTCGGAGCGGCAGCTGTACCGGCTGATCCGCGAGCGCGACGACTACGGCCGCCCCCAGACACCCATCCCCAGCGTCAAGGTGGGGAGCGCCCGGAAGTTCTACGCCAGCGAAGTTCGGGACTGGGTACGCCGGACAAACGGACGGACAGAAAGTGGTTGACAGGGTGTCTGGCGTCATGGTATGACGGGGCGGCAGTACGCACAGAGGACCCCACACCGGAGGCGAGCACATGGCAGCCGTATTGAAGTGGAACAAGGAGCAGATCTTCGCAATCTGCGACGAGTTCAGGAAGATTCAGCAGATCCCCAACGGTTCGTTGTCTGGACCCCCGTCGACGAGAACCAGCGACAGGGGGGATGCGCTGCGGGAGTTGTGCAAGAAGCTGGGCGTCAGCGAGCGCGCGGTCCGCTCCATGTACCGGGGGGAAGTCGACTACTCCCGTCCATGGGTGGTCGAGTGGCGGCAGGCCAACGGCATCCTGCCGAGCGTCAATGGGGACACCCGCGTCGTGCGCAAGCCCAACGCGCGCATCTCGGATGACGTGGTAGCGCTGGTGCAGCGGCTCCGGGCCGACGGCCACAGCTACTCCGCCATCACGCGCAAGACCGGCATCCCCGAGGGCAGCCTGTCGAACATCATCCACCGTCGGACGACCAACGGCGTGCCGCCACCGCCGCCGGTGACGCCGAAGAAGAGGCCCGCGTCCGTGTCGCCGCCGCCGAAGGTCCGGGCGCGGAAGGATCTCGGTGCCGACTTCCAGGCCTTCATCGACGCCAAGGAGGAGGAGGCGATGCTGGAGCTGCGCAGCCGTCACAGCGCCGAGCAGACGGAAATGAACCGGCGTCATGAGGCCGAGGAGAAGGCCCTCCAGAAGGACATTGCGGATCGCCGCGCCCATGTCATCGAGCAGCTGGTGGATCTCTGGACGAAGCAGGGGACGCAGGAGAAGTAGACAACCGACAAGAGGAGGCGAGCGATGCTGTTGGATTCGGGCTTCGAGAAGAAGCTGGACGATCGAGACCGGGCGCTGGAGGGGCTGAACGTCGAACTGCTGCTCCAGACGCTGGCGCTCATTCAGGCGCAGCCAGAGCGCTGGTACCAGGGAAGCTTCTACTCCGTGCGCAAGGTGCCCGGGGCCGGCTGGCGGTCGACCGAAGCGGAACACGAGAACGACTGTGGTACCGCCTGCTGCTTCGCCGGGTGGGCGGTGGCTATTAACGACAGGCGCGAGCCACGGCGATACGGCGATGGCTCTGATGCCATCGGCGCAAACCACATCTCCGTCCGGGCCATGCGGCTGCTTGGGCTGACGCACACGGAGGCATCACTTCTGTTCGCCGCCGAGAACACGCTGCCGAGGATCGAACACTACGTGCATCGAATCGTCGATGGCGAATTCCGCACCCCAAAGTTCCGGGACACCTTCGGATGATCAACTACCGCGAATGCGCCGAGTGCAAGGCCAAGCCAGGATCTCCAATCCTGTGCGGCGCCTGTCTGCACAATCGGCGCATCGCGGGGCTGGCCGAGGCGCTTCGGCAGGCGTTAATCGAGACGACGGAGGCCCTGGAGATGGCGCGAATGGAGCTAGGCGCCTGCTACTACGTGCGGCGCTATCCGGACCCGACGGAGATTGTCGACGCTACGACGGCAGTCGAAAGGGCGTACGAGACGATCAAAGCGAGCCATGAGCATGAGTGACGATCTGCTGGCCAGGGCCGAGGCCTATCTGCGCGAAGCGGAGATCGACAACAAGCGAGTAGCGGCGCGGTATGGCGAGGACAGCCGTCCCATGCCGCCGCATGTGAACCTGATCAGCGAACTCGCAGCGACGGTAAAGGACGTGCGGACGGACCTCCGCATCTCCCAGGAACAATGGGAGGCGCAGTGCAAACGGACCGAGGCCGCCGAGCGCGAGCTGGCGGATGCGCGCGCGATGTGGGGACGCGAGTACGAGAAGGCGCTGAACAAGGCCGCCGATGCCGAGGAGCGCGCCGAGACCGCCGAGCGCGCGCTGGCCGCGTTCCGGCGTTCATTCGAGGGCCACGTCTACGTGAAGAACGAGGAGTTTGCGGCGCTCTGTGCGGACCGTCGCGCGCTGGCCGCGTGTGAGGAGCGGCTCACGTGGGCAGAGGACGAGGTGGCGGTGTCCGACGCGGCGCTGGCTGCGCTGAACGACCCGTTCAAGGTGGCCGTGTTCGACCAGTTGCAGGAGGCCCGGCGCACCATTCAGGACCGAGACGCCGAGCTGGCCGAGGCGCGGGGGCTGCTGGCCGATGCCCTACAGACCGCGGAGAATCAGTCCGACGGCGTGACGATTGCCTGGTGGGCGCCGAACGTGCGGCGCTTCCTCGCCGCCCGCCCAGCCCCTAGAGGGGAAGAGCCGTGAGCGAGCGAATCGCCTACAGCCGCAAGCTGCCCGACGGGACGCGCGAGGAGATCGACGGCGTGAAGCTGTGGGCCGAGCACGATGCGCTGGCGGAGGCGATAGCCCAGCGGAACCAGGCGCTCCGGGAGATGGAGGAGGCGCGCCAAATGCTTCGGGCGTCCCAGCTTCGTGTGTCTGGTCTGGAGGCAATCATCGAGCAGCGCGCCATCGCCGCCGAGCGCGCGCTGGCCGAGATGAAGAAGCGGGCCGAGGATGCAGACCACGAGGTCGGCTACAAGATGGCCGAGCTGGCCGAGGCGCGGG
>Ga0207648_10001211_pt1 | contig 28887 bp, 25 predicted proteins | sample KBSMisM32_FD_184310 | JGI IMG/M metagenome (GOLD analysis project Ga0207648, IMG submission 184310) | Miscanthus rhizosphere microbial communities from Kellogg Biological Station, Michigan, USA - KBS Miscanthus M3-2 (SPAdes) (version 2) | ecosystem: Host-associated > Plants > Roots >... | reverse complement strand
CTCTATCACACCTGAGAGAACTCGCCAAACAAGCAAAGGTGCACAAGTAATTAGTCTAACACTAAACTCTATATTTTTCAAAATCTTTTATAAAATCATTAACAATAGGAACTCCTTCATCAAGTAGCAACGAGATCTTTCGTTCCTTCCCGTACATGTAACCTCCAACATGTCCATCTGAACAGACAACCCTATGACAAGGCACAATGATTGGACGCGGATTCTTGTTTAAGATTTTTCCAATTCCACGCGCCGCCTGAGGATAACCTAACGATGATGCCAATTGTCCATATGTTGCAACTTTTCCGACCGGGATATTGGAAACAAAATTGTAGACATGTTGACTATCAATATGACGTGTGCTTGTTTTCTTGCGATTATTTCTATTAGTGCAAGCCATAATTTACTGACACTACACAATAATAAATAACTATATCCATATTTTCATTACTTTAAATTCTTATAACTTCAATTCCAACTTGGTCCAGAACAGATAAAATTCGAGATTTCTCTTTTCCCAGTCCCTTAGAATCCACGACTGCATAATTTACTTTTTCAATACTCTGAGATATCATTTGTTCTATTAAAAAATTATCCAAATATGGTAAATCATATTTTGTGGCGATTGCTCCTAATCCAAATTCTGATTCGAGTAACATCTTATTGAATTTTGTGGGATAGTGATTGCCTCCCAGAGCTATGCCAACCTTTTCACAAAACTCAAATTTTTTTGCAATTACTTTAATTAATGATCTGCATACAGTACTTGCCGCATTTTCATCATTCCATTGTTTTTCAGTCGACCCTATTTCAATAAACAGAATTGGTTTCTTTAGCGAGGTCGGACCATGATGTGTAGATTCTATAATAATATCATAATCGGGAAGCCGATCCTTATGATTGTTTAATTCTATAAGGTATTGCTTTTGAAGCCATGGATAACATATTCCTAATTCCCTTTCTCTGCCCCCAAAATTATTTTTGTCAAAGTTTCCCGTAGAATGACATGTTAATGCGGGTATATTGGCTTCAGATCTGTGTTGAGATAGGAAAATAAAACATGATGCTTTAGGATACTTTTCATCTAGATTATCTAGGTAAAGCAAATTATTTTCGGAAATGTGTAAAACAATATTTGGATAATTATTTGAACAAAAGGTAGAATCTTTATCCTTCGTGAATCCAAAATTTTCAATCAAACAGCGTAAGAGAGTTTTACTCGCAAGATCTCTGTTTGAGCAAACTAAAGTATAATTGGCCAACGACAACTCGAAATATCTGAGATGATTCTAAATTTAATGGTATATCCAATCAATAAAATAATTTACAATCTACTGTTAATTGAAGTATTGGTAAAAAGAAGTTGTTGGACGGTTCGTGCCAAAGGTAGCAAGTAATACCAAATCTTAACTACCGTTCGGTAAGGTAAATTTACATACAAATGACCTAAAGTTTATTCAATAAATATAGCTGGTTTAAACGGCCGCGCATATTTTGACTTTTGCTTCGGATCGTATTTGTCACTGCTGTCCTCAGAAAAGATATTTACTTCGAGTTGATCATTTCCGATTTCACTAATTAGTAATGATCTAGCATCTTGTAGGGGTATCAATTCATCAAAGGAATCGATTTTCGTTCTTCTGCATCTAACCTCTAGTGATTCTGACAATATGTCATCTATCATTTTCTTTACCAACTCAGGGTTTTGCTTTACAAAATCTTTGATTTCGTTATCATTTACAAATTCTTTCATTAGCACCCCAAAGTTCGCAGTAGATTGACTCTCTATTCTGTTTAATAATTTTTTATATAATTTATACTTCATGGATGAAGCTGTATAAATCATAATCTTTTTTGGAATCATTTTAGTAACCTTTGTTATTTTATGTATATCAATTATCGTATCTTGAATTAGTCTTTCATTATCTTCTGTTTTCAGTTTGTTCTTTGAGTCGTCAACTTCGGGCCATGATGCTAAACTAATAAAAGAATTATTGCCCATTATTTCCCAGATTTCCTCGCAGAAAAAAGGAGCAAATGGCGATAATAATTTTATCCTTGTTTCGAAGAATTCCTTTAGGTAGATATTAGATATTGATTTGTTCTTTGCAAGTTTTCTTTTTTGGTACCACTGAAGATCATTATCCATTAAATACAATATACTGTGTAATGCTTCTCTGATTCTTAATTTCTCAACGGCAGAAGTAGTATCTGAAATAATGTGTTGTATCCTGCTTGACATCCAGAGATCTTCGAGTTCGATATGATCCGTCCTATTTTCACTTAATGTAAAAATGTCCTTGTGTATGGTTATGCTTCTGTAAATTTCAAACAATTTGGATCTAATCCCCTTTACTAAATCAAAGGAAAAGTCCGAATCTTGTAGTATCTCTGCAGATGCTAACATTGTAAGGCGGATTGAATCAGCTCCGTATTCCTCTATTGCATGTCGTAAAGGAATGATATTTCCAAGTGACTTAGACATCTTTTTACCTTCCATCAGTACAGAGCCATTGACCACAATTTGCCTGGGCCACTTATCTTTGGTAAAAATTGCTGCATGATTAAATATAAAAAACGTTAGATGATTAGGAACCAAATCCCTTCCCGAATGCCTCGAATCCACTGGATAATAATACAGAAAGTCATTTCTGATTTTTTCTAATAATTGTACGGAAATTTTTGATTCTTTAGCAACTAAATGACTATCATTCTTTCCTAAAAGAACGTAATCAAAAAAACTATCACCCAAATCATCCGCACATATCTTATTTCCGCTGTTTTGAGTATCACTATCATTACGAATATGATTTGATAGCAGGTAATAAGCCATATAAATAACCGAATCTGCTAGACTTTCAATTATCCACTCATTATCCCATGGAAGTTTCGTTCCTAGACCGCTTTTTCTTGCACATGCCCTTTCTTTTAACCAATCAATAACGTTTGTAAATTCCTGTCTTATTTCTTCAGGTAGAATTTCCATATTATCGATTAGTTCATATGCCAATTTTTTCCATTTTTCGTCGCCATAGTTGATAAACCATTGGTTAGTTAGTAACTTAACTACACAAGGAGTACCGCACCTACAAATTACCGCATTTTTTAATTCATACGTGCTGGTTCCAATTCCCTTATTGATTATTTCTTCCCTCATTGTATCCCTCGCTTTCAGAACGCTCAGATTTCCGATAACTTCTATCTCTGGTAAAAGAATACCGTTATGAAATTCGTCGGAATACAGCTTGTTGGTTGCTTCTTCAAGCTTTGGATCGCTCTGATCCTTTATTGAATAACTATTCACTATGGATTCTGCAGGGGAGGACTCATTTGAGCTGAACGTATCAGTGTGTATTATTCTTATGGGAACAATATCAACAGTCATGTTATATTTTCTCAAACTATCTACATCCTTTCTTAAATCAACTAGCGCTTGGTAATCGTAAGGAGAATGCGCAGGAACGGACATGACAATGCCAGTACCATTATTGGGATCGACAAAAGTTGCAGGATATATAGGCAAGTGTTCTTTCCTTAATTGATCAAATACATATTTTCCTATCAAGTTGGACCCATGCATTTCTGAAATTATTGACACGTTCATGTTTAAAAATTCCAGCTTTTTTGCCGCCTCTTTAGTTATTATCCATTTCTCATCGTTTACAAGTGCAATTACGTAGTTGATATGAGGATTTATCCATAAGTTGGTGATCCCAAAAATAGTCTCTGGTCTTAAAGTCGCAGTTGGGATAATATATTGTTCTTCAAATTTGAATTTCACGAGAACATATTCAATAAGTTCTGGTTCGATATCACCTATAGTATCATGCTGACTGACTGGATTTTGATCTTGGGGGCACCATCCGACTGGGTGAGACCCCTGCGCTATTAATCCCTTCTTCCTGAGATTCCTAAATTGCCACGAAATAAATTTTGAATAAGCCTTATCTATAGTCGTAAATTCTCTCCTCCAGTCAATTGAATATCCCATTTCCTTCATTCCTTGTTTGATTTCTTCATGGAAAAATCTGGCAATTTTTTCAGGTTCTTGGAAACTTGATATTATCTTTTCAGGGATTTTGTATATTTGCTCAAAAGTTTCTATTAGCTCCGTGTCATTTGATTTGATTCTTTGTGACATTGACACAATAGGCGTTCCAGTGTAGTGGAAACCCATTGGGAACAATACATTATAACCCTTCATACGCTTGTATCTTGCATGTGCATCAGCCAAAGTATACGTTCTTCCATGTCCTACGTGCTGTGGCGAATTTGGATATGGATACGCTACTGTGAGAAAATATTTTTTCTTAAGTGACTGGGTTTCAGATTCAAATATTCTATTTTCAGACCACTTTTTTCTCCACTTTTTTCCAATTGTCGCCCAATTGATCTCTGCATTATGAATTTTTTCAACTGAATTTTCAGTCATTTTTTTCACTAGAATCCAAAATACTTGTCAACAAATTCTCAAAATTCTTCAAGCATTCTTGAACTTTACTCTTGTCTGTTCCTCCCCCTTGAGCAAATTTATCTGTTCCACCGCCACCTGTTCCTCCAAGTTTTAGCGAAACTTCTTTAGCAATTCTCGATGCTTTAATAATTTTTCTTGATTCAATTCCAACAAAAGCTATGACTTTGATTCTTTCTTGGTCCTGAATAAGTGCGACATACACTAAAAAGGGATCGTTATCTATAGTTTTTTCTCCTAATGCAATATAGTAATCGTCCCCTATTTCATCATCGTAGGTAATAAAGAACTTTAATCCTGACCTTAACGTGGTAGCTTTCTGGGAAACGATTGTAGCCATACTGTCTGAAAATTTATTAACAAGTGTTCTAAATTTTCTTTTCATTAATTCATTGTCCCCTGATGTCTTATCAAATGACTCGACTACTTTCTCTTTGCTAGAACCAAGGGATTGGGCGATATGAAGCAACTGAGAATCCTGTGATTGCACATATCTCACTGCATTTGTTCCAGCAACAAATTCAAGCCTTACTACCCCATCTTGAATTCTCTCAGATTTTAGAATTTTTATTAGACCTATTTCTCCTGTCTTATTTACATGGGTTCCACCACATGCTTCGATATCCCATCCGTCTATGTTTACTATTCTTACATTGTTTGATGGAACTGCACCTCCCTGATATATCCTGAATGAATAACGGTTCTCAGCATCGGATCTCTCAAATACATTAATTAGTATTAGTAAATTTCTTTGAACAACATCATTGGCTGTATTTTCTATATGCCTAATTTCCTCTCTTGTCAGTGCGGAATGGTGAGTAATGTCCAATCTCGCATAATTTTCTTCCTTAAAGGCAGAATTTTGCCACACCCAAGATCCAAGGATGTTCCTTGCAGAAGAATTCAATATGTGGGTTGCGCTATGATTTTTGGTTATAGCCACCCTTCGTGAGTTATCGACAATTCCATGGACTATTTTATCCTCTGAAAAAGAATCTTTTGATGCGTTCTCTAACTTATGAATTACTATATCATTTTGTTTTACTACGTCCGTAATTTTGACACCTTCGATATATCCAAAATCTGGTTCTTGTCCTCCTCCTCTCGGATAGAATGCTGTTTGATCTAAAACCAAATATTTGCCATTTAGTATTTTCAGAATTCTTGCATCAAATTCTCTAATGGAGGCATTTTCATAATACAATAATTTTGTGGGTCTGACTCCAGTGACGGTTTCAACAACAGCGGCCTGTTTTGGTTCATGCGAAGTGTGTAGCTCTGCTAATTTTAAATAAAAATCAGGTGGTATATTCTCAATAACTCCATTTTCAAGTAAAAAATCAGGCGTTATTCCATCGGATTCGTACATCTTTATCAAGTGTTCGACACTGGGACTCTTCTTGGAAGATAACATGGATTTGGCTATGGAATACATTCTCTCCTTAGATGAGCCATATCTGCCTGATTCAATTTGAATTATTGTTCTCACATCATTGCTGTGCTCCTTTAATTCTGGATACATAGATTTTAGCTGTTCAATGTGCAAATCAATGATGTCTTCTAGGTTGACATTCCAGCCAAAACGTGCAAGTAGTGCAAGGGTCCTTCTTAAAATTATTCTAAGATTGTAGCCTCCCCCCACGTTTGAAGGCAAAGAACCATCAGAAATTGCAAACAATAAAGTTCTTGTGTGATCAGCTATGACTGATAGTGTTTCATACGGTAAAATAGTCTTTTCTAGGGTTTCGTACGATACTCCCAGCTCTTTTGATATATTTATTTTCAAAAGTTTTATATCATTTTGATATTTCGAATACTTCTCGGCAAATATCCTGAAATATTGCGATAATAATTCTGAATTCAAATCTATATCAATATTAATCATATTTTTTAGTTTATTGATTACCGGTCCGAATGTAGTATCGTAACTTGTAGGGGTACCCATTGTGATCCAGGACAATCGCTCCAGTCCTGCTCCCATGTCTATAATTCTGCTATCAAGGGTACGGTAATTGCTTTGGTCCCCCTCAAATTCAGTGAACACCGCATTTCCTAGTTCCAGTCCTCTAACGTAATATTCCAAGGAGTTACCAAAAGCTCCAGCGCCCATCCATACATCTTCAACAAATGTGATTTCTTCTGATTGAATACCAAGTACATTCTTAAGGAATGCATGGTCTAGTTCGATACACCTGTCCTTCCAATATCCCCCCGGCGCGTCTGCATTACAGGTCTGACCAATCATGCAGAAACTAGTGTAGTGTCTACCAGTAAGACCAACATTTTCAATATCATTAAATCGGAGACACATTTGAGGAACTATTAGTGGATTCTTTGGAATCTCAAATACGATCTTTCCATTCATTAGCCTTTGAAAGTCTACGATTGAAGCAATAGTGAAATAAAGATCTTCTCTCCAGCGACATACAACAGGATATCTTTGAATTAATTCGTGATCATTTTTTCTAAAAAAACTACTTAGTTCCTTCCATGTATTTACAAAATCCAGTCTTTTTGATGTCGGCGGATCATCTATAAAGCTATAGTTTTCATGTTCAGGACAGGATTCTTTATAATTTATAGACCAAAAGAACTTTCCGCATAACCTGCAATTTTGCCTTTTGAACCCTTTTTCATCGAATAATGAAACTTTGTAATATTTATCCGGATTTGAAGAAAAAAGTGATAATAGGGACTCCTTTTCCATTTCAGACAAATTATTTGACAATGTTATTAATGCTTTTGTAAGTTCTGACTATCTCCTAGCCCAAGTGGCTTTTACCTAATTATTGACTTTTCCAAGGGTATTCCATTATCTCTTATTATGTCGCTATCGTTTTCTATTATCTCTGAAACATCATTGGGCGTGTTGAAAACAATTTTGAACGCCCTAGTCTACTTACAAACGGCACATTATACTCCTTACGCATAATTATTAGTTGCTATTTTGATTCTTTTTCCTATGATTTAATACCTCTTGATGTATTATTTGTAGTATATCTGTGTTAAAAGGTTAAATTAACCTGTTCATTTAAGTTCAAATTGTTAAGGTTCGTCAATTTGAATAGCTCAGCAGATACTACCTGGAAAAGAACGCATTACTCCAAAAATATTGATACATCCATGAACGGAAGGGAGGTATTAATTGTAGGATGGATCTCTTCGATACGCGAACATAGTAACATAAAATTCATCACAATAAATGATAGATTTGGTAATATTCAGGTTATCATTAAAAAAAATGAAAATCCACAATCACTCACATCTCAAATATCAGACATTAGAGAGCATGCTTCTATAGCAATTAAAGGTAAAGTCAGAACAGAGCCAAAAGCACCAAATGGAATAGAGATAATTCCAAATGAATTTAAGATTCTATCTTTGACTGCTAAGAATTCTCCTATTGTTATTCAAAGTAGGAAAGGAGTTGGTATTGATACAAGATTAGACCTAAGAGCAATAGATCTACGTAGACCTTATCTTCAATCAATTTTTAGCATAAGGTACACTGTATTGAACTCATGTAGAGAATTTCTCCGAAATGAAGGTTTTATCGAGGTTAATACACCAAAAATAATAGCTACGGCGACAGAAGGTGGTGCTACCCTCTTTCCTATTTTTTATTATGATAGAGAAGCCTTCTTGACGCAAAGTCCTCAGCTTTATAAAGAACAATTGACTATGGCATTTGAAAATGTATTTGAAATAGGTCCCATTTTTAGAGCAGAACCCTCACGTACAAATAGACATCTGTCAGAGGCTACATCTATAGATATTGAGAAAGCATATGCTGATTATAATGAAGTTATGGAAATTTTAGAGAGAATGATTAATTTTTTGTGGGAACAGGTAAAGGAGAAGAACAAGTCACATCTCAAATATCTAAACATTGAACTGCCTGAATTAACTTTTCCATTTCAAAGATATCAATATTCAGATCTAATAGAAAAATTGCAGAAGGGCGGAGAATCAATTGAGTGGGGGGATGACATTTCACAAAAAAAGTTAAGAAATCTAGAGGATGATGAAATGAAGAATTTTTATTTCATAATCGATTGGCCCACTTCAATTAAGCCCTTCTATGTGAAACCAAAAGCTATAGACAAAGAATGCGAATCTTTCGATTTAATGTATGGAAATCTGGAATTATCGTCAGGAAGCACGAGAATTCACGAGAAAAACGAGCTTATTGAAAGAATGAAAAAACAGGGATTAAGCACAGAGGCATTTGATTACCATTTAAAAGTTTTTGATTATGGGATGCCACCCCATTCAGGGTTCGGATTAGGGCTTGAAAGATTAATGATGAGTCTGTGTAACGTTGACAATATCAGGGACGTTGTATTGTTTCCGAGAGACATAGATAGATTATCACCTTAACAAATAATATATCTATATCAAGATGAGAATATTATGATATCAAAAGATGAAATAGAATATCTTGCCAAGATATCTAAAATCAGTCTGACTGAAGACGAAGCTAAAAAATTTCCTGAACAACTGGACAAGACAATTGAATACATTGATATTCTCGACGAGCTTGCTTCCGATCATTCGATCATTCTGGACCTACAGGAAATAAAATTCGATGAGCTCCGAGACGATGTGGTCAGAATGTCTGGAGCATTACCTATAACAAGGAACTTGACAGAAGAAGGTTTCCTAAAAGGACCTAAGATGAAATAAAATGTCAGGGCTACATGATCTACAAGCATATGAGGTAGTTGAAGGCATTAAACAAGGGTTGTTTAGTGCTGAAGAGTACTTTAGTTCTGTAATTAAAACATTAGAGCACGTTGAATCAAGATTGCACTCTTTTATTACATTAGACACGGATAAAGCGCTGTCGTGTGCAAAGGTAATAGATGGAAAACTAAAGGCAAATGAAGACATAGGTCAATTAGGTGGAGTAGTAGTTGGAATAAAGGATAATATTTCTACAAAAGGTATCAGAACTACATGTGCTTCAAAATTATTGGAATCTTATGTTCCTTCATATGATGCTACAGTTATCCAACGCCTGAAACAAAATGGTGCAATAATATTAGGGAAATTGAACCTGGATGAATTTGGTATGGGATCAACCACAGAATACAGTAGCTATTATCCAACTCATAATCCGTGGAACCTAGATTATGTGCCTGGTGGATCATCTGGTGGTTCTGGTGCTGCTGTGGCTGCTGGAGAGTGTACCGTTTCTCTAGGATCGGACACAGGAGGCTCTATAAGATGCCCCGCAAGTTTCTGTTCCGTAGTTGGACTTAAACCAACTTATGGGAGGGTTAGTAGATACGGTTTAATTTCCTATGCAAATAGTCTTGAACAAATTGGTCCCATATGCCGATCGGTTAAGGATGTTGTCATGATAATGAATATAATTTCTGGTAAAGATAATAAGGATGATACAAGTATGTCATCTTCTCCAATTACAATCAATAATAAATTAGAGAAATTTGAGATTGCGATTATAAAGGATTTGATTGACGGAAGTGATGATGAAGTTAAAAGAACTATTTATTCTGCATCTGAAAAATTTAGCGACATAGGATGCATGCTTGATGAGATTTCGATAAAACATCTGAATTATGCGTTACCCTCATACTATACCCTCGCAAGCGCTGAAGCGAGTAGTAACCTCGCTAGATATGATAATATTCGATACGGGTTTAATTTACCAATAGAGGAATATAAATGGGATACTTATTTTAGTGACGTTAGAAAAAACTTTGGGGAAGAAGTAAAAAGAAGAATTTTAATAGGATCATATGTCCTCTCCTCAGGATATTACAGTAAATATTATCTCAAAGCCAGGGGTCTGCGATCACTATTGAAGTTGGAATTGCTTAAATTATTCAAAAAATATGATTTATTGATTGGACCAACAATGCCGATTCTACCATTTAAGTTTGGAGAAAAAATAGATGATCCAATTAAGATGTATCTTGTCGATATCAACACAGTTATTGCCAATCTTGCAGGAATTCCTGCAATATCATTGCCCGTTGGATTTAGTAATGGTCTTCCAATAGGATTACAGATAATGGCTGCGCCCTTTGAAGAACAAAAACTAATCGATGTATCTTACGCCCTTGAACAAGCCATTAATATTCAAAGGAGGCCAAAACTAGAATGAGTCAAGTAAAGATTGGATTAGAAATTCATGCGCAGATAACTGAGCTTGAAAGTAAATTATTTTGTTCCTGTCGTGGAAACTATAGAGATCAGAGACCTAATACAAACATTTGTGAAACATGTTGTGGACTTCCGGGTACTTTACCAATTATTAATAAAAAGGCGATAGAATATTCTGCAATGACATCCGTTGCTTTAGGGTGTAGTGTTCCAGACAAGATTATATTTTATCGTAAAAATTACTTTTACCCTGATTTGCCAAAAAACTTTCAGATAACCCAGTATAATGTCTATGGTTTTTCAAGTATAGGAATAGGGGGATCGTTTGAACTGGATGATTCAAGAAAAATTAGAATTAGTAGAATTCAGTTAGAAGAGGACCCAGGGAGAATTGCTTATCTTGAAGGAGGCACGAACGCTAGAAACTCTGCTTTGATAGACTACAATAGGGCGGGTGTTGCTTTGATAGAAATTGTCACAGAACCTGATTTCACAAATCCAAAGGAAGTTAGGCTTTTTTTAAATAAATTATCATTAACTCTTGAACATCTTGCCGTTTGCGATACCTTGCTAGAGGGATCAGTAAGATGTGACGTAAACGTGTCAATGAATGGTGGGAACAAGGTAGAAATCAAGAATATTAACTCGTTTAAAGAAGTTGAAAGAGCTATTAACTATGAAATTACTAGGCAAACTAACATGTATAAGCGCAGTATCAAAATAGTGTCCGAAACTCGACATTGGGATGATAGGAAAAAAATTACATTTATGTCGAGAAGTAAGGAGGCAGAACATGATTATAGATATTTTCCAGAGCCTGATATTCCTATGATTGTTTTAGGTGATAAGTTTATTGCTAATATCAGGAATCATATGCCTGAATTACCAAACCAAAGATTCGATCGCTTCGTATCAGGGTACAAACTGTCAGAACATGCATCTAATATTCTCATAAATGATAAGAAATTGGCTGATTTTTTTGAATCCATTCTGAAATTATATTTTTCGCCTGTCGAAATTGCTAACTTTCTAATTACCGACTTTAAGAGTATGATCTTCGATGATGCTGAAAGTACTGGCTATCTAAAAAATATGAAGGTGAAACCAGAGCATATCGCAGAATTGGTCAAAATGATTGCAGCAGATGAGATTAGTAGAATCACAGCAAAAGATATCTTGGTCAAAATATTTGAGAGCGGAATGTTACCATCAGAAATTGTAAATGATTCTAATTCTCTTAAGATCGCTGATGAGAAAATCCTTATGGATGCAGTTGAATCAGTTTTTAATACAGAAAAATCTGCGGTTGAAGATGCAAGAACAAACCATGAAGCAATAAATTTCTTGCTAGGTAAAGTAATGAAGTATACCAGTGGACGTGCAGACCCGAAAATCGCAATGCGTTTGATAAATAACAAATTAAAAAAACCAAATGCGTAGCGTACATCATTATTGTAAAAAGATGATGAATTATGTTCTCTTTCTCGAGTGTCTATAATTACTTACATCATTTTTTTGACATTTGTTCTAATTGATATAATACCATTGGGAGGAACGCACCAATGTCGCTAACGATCCCAATTGCCTGAGTTGTTCCTCTATCTAGCAATTTTGTTACAACTGCCTGACTGATATCTACTGCAACGACCTTTACCCGTGCAGGAATCATATTTCCCACAGCAATAGAATGTAACATAGTAGAGAGCATAAGTACCATTTTAGTATCCGACAAAATTTCTCTGTATTTGTTTTGTGCGGCTATCACATCAGTAATTACTCCTGGAATTGGTCCATCATCTCTGATTGATCCACAAAGAGCATATCTTACATTATTTTTTATACATTCATACATTATTCCAGATTTTAAAATATTTTTCCTTACCAATTCTTCTATAGAACCCGCTTTAAATACTTCATTTATTGCCTGCATATGATTCCTATGTCCACGAATTGCTAATGTACCATTTTTTACATTCATTCCCAAAGAGGTTCCAAATAGCGAATTTTCTATATCGTGAACAGCCAATGCATTACCAGTAAGCAGTCCGTCAACGTAACCCATTCTTATCATCTTTGCCAAGGAATCTGAAGCGCCAGAATGGACAATTACTGGTCCCGCAGTGACAACTATTTTCCCGCTATTTTTCTTGGTATTATAAATATCCATTGCAATTTTTCTTGCTATTTGCTGGGTAGGTCTTTCGCTAGAACTCGAGCTGCTCATAAATTGAAAAATGTCTACACCTTCCCTTGGGCGTTCCTCAGGTAATACTCTAACTCCTTGTTCACCCGTTACTATTAAATCACCAGTATGGATATCCCTAATTTTTCTACATTCTGCCTTACTGTTCCTAGGGTCTACAACAATACACTTATCCATCATCATATTTTCAACAGTAATCCATTTATTATTCAGAAAAATCTGTGTAGCATTGTTAGTAGTACTGTAGAAATCTCCAGGCATTACCATGTCCTTTGGGGCAGACTTTAGGATGACTTCATTAATTTTAGTTGGCTGTGCACCTTCAATATATATTGATTCTAATAACTGGTCAAGATGCTTTTTATTTTTTCCTGATATCATTAATTTTGCATAGCTCAGTTCATCCTTTTTTTTTCCAACATAAAATTCAAGAACATTAAAATCTCCCTTTAAGTCCATGATCTTGTCAAATATTCTAGTCAAGATCATTGAATCAATAAGGTGACCCTTAATCTCTATAGATTGTTCATATTTTCTTTTCAAGTAATATCAATATATAACAAATCTACTTAAGTCTTAAACTGGAAGTATCACTTTCCCTATATACTCGGTAATGTTTTCATTTTGAATAATATTTTTAATAATCTCATTTTTTCGATCTTCAATAAACCATTGAGCCACAGATTTTGCTATTCCATTTTTATCACATATTGCAATCAGGTATCCATTATCATTCATTACAGTCGTGAAATAGTTTTCTTCTCCAACTGGTTCCCAATTGTTATTATTGTTGTCCTTCAATGCTAAAGCCGGCATGGCCTGATTTCCAGTATATTTATTCAATATCTCTTGAGCTGCTCTAACTCTTTTTTCGCCTATTTTTAAAGCCGTAAAATACTGCATCTATTGGGTATTTGCCATGCTTAAATATTTACCTTTTCTTGTACGACAGGGGTTTAAAGCTCTTTTGAGAATCGTGTAGAAGTCCAGAAACGAAGACTGTTTTCTACCTGTGTTACAAATGCAGAACATAATGATTTAAAAGAAACTGTTCCAAACCAAGTTGAAGCGTAATCATTGCGTAAAGTAGACTTGGGTATCCCTATAGTTTTAGGTCTGTAGAGACCATTGCTATACTAAAGGCTTTGTTTTCGATCTCGTAAGTTTAATTGTAGGTTTTCCGAAAATATAGCCTAGATATTGAGCTGATAATTATTCGCATAACACAAGTGCATGACCGCAACAATCATTAATGTTTTCTAGAAACAGTCCGGATATCTCAAGCGTCGGTTTAACAATTTATAAAAATTTAAATCTGGCGGACCATTTTGACTGTCATCAAATAGGAGTTAGGTCCACCAGAGTGCAGCAATTTAACTACTGATTAGAAAATAATAAGATTTCAGTATCTAATTTAAGCAAAGCATAAAAGCATCTCTGATAAACGGAATTTTATTACAGTATAGGAAGAATTACGAATATTGAGTTTAAACTCTAAATTTTTTTAACAACTATGTCAAGCCACTAATGTCTTATCTCTCAAATTTTATTATCATAAATCAGTTGTCCAAAAAATTCTAAAAGCCCAACAAAGGATAAAAAAGTTGTGGAGATGGTCGAAGCTTCTTGTTAAATTATGCTCCCAAAAGAATGAAAAAGTTCAAAAAATGGAGGGACGGGTGGATTGATGCAAATAAAGCGAAGTCCCTCCATTGAATGAGTTTGTACAACATTGTGTTCGACAAATTTTAAATATGTATCAAGCAGATGGTCGCATTAATCCATGGAAATGTAGATCCATCTCCAATCCCCATCTCCAACCCACCACTCAATTGGTGAGTAACATGTTTTGCAGATTCAGGAAAAAATAATTAGTTATTGGATTATGGTAAGACTGCTAATAGTCATTGTATACTGTAATAAGATTGACGGAGCGATGGCACTACGTTAACGGCACACATGGGGAAAAAGTGATATCTCATACTACTTCCGGCCATGTTTTAATTGTTTCTAACAAATGGAATCGTGAATTGATGTGCCAATTTCCTATGAGATTAGATTATAATTCTGGAGCGAAAAACTTTAGTGTTACACTAGAAAAAGGAGTGATATAATGTACTTCAAAATCTTATTAGGATTAACTATGACAATCATATTATTCAGTGTTGGAATGGTATTCCAGAAGGCTGATTTTGTGTATGCTCAATTTTTCGAGAATTCAGGAAACAACGGGACAAACTCTTCTGAATTCTCATCAAATTCAACAGAGAGTTCTAACGCTACTGGAATGGTATTACTAAGTCAAAAATTGAACAATGCGTCATTTGGTTATCGTGTTTTAGAAGGACTGATTCAAAATAAAGGAAATGATACTGCCAAATCTGTAATAGTCACATTAACCATTTATGATAAAAATAATAGTATTGTAGGAAGCCAATTTACCTATCCGCACGTTCGTACACTTAGACCAGATCTTAAATCTACATTTAAGATGACATCCTCTATTGATAATTTTAAAGGCATGAAATATTACGAAATATCATTGCAATGGAAGAAACCCGACGGCTCACAGGGTTATCTTGAAAACGCAAAGATTTTCAAGCAAAAACATATCAATAAATCCAAATAGGTGATTGTTACCTAATATTATTTTCTTTGAAAACTGTCTCAATAACTTACTTCAAACTGACTTCAAGCCCGATCTACATTTTAACCCGCTAGACGTCTTAACCCGCTAGACGACGCTAAATTTGAACAAAGTTTAAATCCGGATATTAGTAGTGACCACTGACCCTGTTAGACTCGTAGTTGAATGTCGTTCCCATGCCTGCTATACTTACTACGGCATAGATCTCATCTTTCCCCCAGTCCTCATTCAGGTTCTCTCCAGTAGCGTTACTGGTAAAAAAGAATGTACCATCGGTATTGACAACACCACTGCCACGGGGATCAGCGATCTCATCGTCGGAGATCGGGTCATCGCCCATCAATTTCCACCTTACCTCCTTATTTGCGGCGAATTCGAATCCGGAACCCGAGATCTGTACTTTGTAGTTATCGGGCGAACCTTCAATGGGTGTAATTGAAAGTTTTACTTCAGGCATGATTCGTCTCCATTGATATCTCGATGAATCTAACAGACATTGCCTACACTAAGGTAAACAAGTTTTTTTAATATTTATAGCTCTATGTTTTGTCGCGGGACCTATGCACTTTACTAATACATACCAATCGAAGACCACTTAAGAACATCATCTTAAAGATTTTTCATTTTCTAAACTCAGCATTTTAGAATGGCTCACGTTATCATTTTATCATTCATGCAGACCTTAGACTTTAACTGACTGTAGCCTAAAAGTTTTCACAATCACTTGATTTGGCATCGCCTTCAGCCGAGTTAAAGTCAACAATGGAATCAGTCCCAGAACCACACTTAAATGAGTCTGCTCCTTCATCGCCCTCTAGAATATCATTACCTGAACCCCCAGCTATTTCGTCGTCGCCAGATCCGCCTGTTATTTTGTCATCGCCAGACCCTCCAGTTATTACATCATTGCCGTCTCCACCAAATATATTATCATTAAAACCTCCTCCTCTAATGTTATCATCTCCACCTTGAGCTCTCATGATGTTATTATCCTTCCCTCCTGTCATAAATTCATCACTTGTTGTTCCTAAACAAGGATTACTTGATGAGTTGCATAATATATCTCCTGAAGCGTATGCTATGGAAAAGTTTGAGAATAAAATATGAGATGAGGGAAATATTAACATGAGAGAGGTTGGGATTGTCATTGCAAGTATAGTTAATTTTTGCAAATTAAAGCTAAACATCCTGCAACTGAATGTAATAACCAGTATTTAACATGTGCTTAAGATTTTTCTTTTTATTTTCTAGTTAATATTGTCATCTTTCAAACTTAGTTTTCGCGCATCTAAACTATATCCATAGCTAATGAGTTCTGTACTAAGAGAATAAATGGTAGTTGATACCATTAGAGATCGCTCACCGACAATAGCTTCTCACTTTTACAGGAATAAATTGCCAAATCCCAACCACTTTTGTTAAATACATAATGCATGTTATACGCTCAAAAAATTTCATGAGGTAATGATTTATCATAAATTGGCTTTACTAAATCAAATATAGTCTCTTGATTTAGTATACCTATGAAGTTCTCAAATCTCAAATAAGGTTACGTCAGCCTAACTGCGATTCTTAGTGACTCAGCAGGCTTTGTTACCTTCTTTCCTCGTTTGACACAAGGAATGCTTACTACTAAATAGTCTTGCATTTTTTTTAATATTAAAACATGAAAAAATCAATCCAATGTTGATTTATGCATTGACAGATAACCGGAGTTAAGATATCCAATCTGGAATTTTCAATTACCTGCAATTTATTTTTTTATGAGTTTTACTTATGGAATCAAAGGTAATTTCCCCTACAATAATTTAATGAATGAATAACATACTCCACCGAATTGCATCGATTACAGATCCACGATACATATTCTTTGCAGACAACGCACGCAGAAATAGGTGTCAAACATCCGCCGCACCCTCTGCAAGATCCTCTATCATACATTATATCTCAACCTATCACAATTGTACTTACTTCAAACATACCAGTACTTCTGCCAGGATACTTCGAAATCGAGAAGTGCTATTTGATGAATTTATAATTTCTGCAACGTCCTTCTGAAGGTCTATTGCTTCGAATATTTTTTCTAGTCGACCTTCCGTGTCTCGAAAATAAATTTTACTCATATTGAGCAATTAGTGATCATCTTATAAAATAGTAACTTATCGTAGAGTAAGTTATTGAATGATCAATAAGCAGGTTAATTAAATTATTAAGGGTCTATAATACATCAAACAATCTCTTTAACCTAGACAATTACTGGTATGGGTAATAAGAGAAGGAAGGGAATGAAGAAGAGGCATAAGTGGGGTCTTACGAATGCAATTTACCTTAATTCCTATTTAACGTACTGTTATGTATTACTTCTTACGTTTTTCTTGAGTTTTATACTTATCAAAGCTCTACATTTATTGAAGTTCTGTTTGAACCATCACGTATAGATTGCAAGATTTCATATACAAGATCAAACCCCTCGCTTGAGATATAATCATTAGCAGATTTAAAGAAAATTTCTAAACTTTCTTTAGAGTGCCCTTGCAACTCATACTCTTTTGCTTGTAAGACCATTTCCAGCTTGTCCATGTTATGAACAAATTTTGAACTGATTGTGAGATTATCATTATATTCATTCCAAATATCAAGGTATTTTTCTCGAAGAAATGCGGGTAACTTTGATATGATTTTTTTCATAGCCTTATCTTCAAGTAATTGTTTTTCCTCAGAAGATATCTTATCAGGCATGTGGTCCCCGATCAGTGATTCAGCTAGATCGTGAATATTGGCCATCTCCATAATGCGTCCAGAATCTAAATTCATTATTTCAGCCAGTACCATAGACATCATGCAGGTTGAGTATGAATGATCTGCTACGGATTCTGGTGATGCAATGTTAGTCTTATGAATCCAGCCAGATCGCTTTATTGTTTTAAGATTACAAACAATCCGAAAAAAAGATACTAGGTCGGTTAGCTGGTTTTTGTCCAAGTCCATATTGTGAAGTGAGCTCTAATTCATATTAATACGATACTGCATTTCATCGAATTTCAAGTTTGGACACATTATGAATTTTTGAAGTATATTGAATAAGCATTGTGAACTTAGAAAGAAAGTGGTCAAGAAAATATAATAAACCACTAGTTACTAAAGCCATAATTATTGTAATGAAAATCAGTAGTAGCACATTTCGCGTCTGTTCCAATATTAAACAATAGGACATTCAATATGTTTTTTATTTAAATCTACTCAAATCTCAATTTAGCTTCCAGGGGATGTCATTGCGTTTTTTTCGCTTATTAGTCACTCTTGCAAGTACAAAAAACAAATCTGACAATCTATTCAGATAGGTAACAATTTCCTGATTTATTCCCTGTTCCCTAGCAAGCGCCACCGCAGATCTTTCAGCCCGTCTTACGACAGTTCTACAAATATGAAATAAAGATGATTCAACTGATCCCCCGGGCAGGATAAAATAAGAGATTGGTTTTAGTTCAGATTCAAAATTATCAATATGCTTCTCAATAGTAGAAATCATTTCATTTCTAACTAACATTTTATTATCTTTTCCACTATTGGGATTCGCCAATTCTGCACCTAATACGAATAAATCTTGTTGAATTCCTAGGAGTATTTTTCTTACATCATCAAAAATAGAATCTATTTCAATTTTTGAAATTATCAATCCAACATGAGAATTTGCTTCATCCACTTCGCCATATGCTATTATTCTTAAATGAGATTTGGAAAGCCGCGAGCCATCAATTAAACCCGTATCTCCTTTATCTCCTGTTCTAGTGTAAATTTTCAAGATTGAATTAGAATATTACTTGACTCAATAAATTACTTTTTGTGTATTGATAAAAATACGTAAATGAGTTGAACGCGATTGTTATGAATCTGTGCTTATTGTATTTTGATTTAATTTAACAAAATGGAATGATATATTTATCTTATAACTAATCGACATTATTATTCAAACCTCCGAAGACATCGGGTACCGGTGGGTGTTGTGGAATCTGTATATTATCGTCAATTAGTAATTCCTCATCTAACGCCTCCTTAAGGTCGGGGGGTAAATCCTCATTTAGACTCGAACAACCCATCTGGGCTCCGCCTCCTGATGGAAACCGTTCTGGATACTTACATATTTTGTAAATCTGGGTATCTACATTTTTGCAAATTTCATAATTAGAGCCTTTATTATGAGAGCAATAAATCGTAGCGGATACGTGTGGCACAGATGAACTATGGAGAGCCGCTGTCAGAACGGCCGAGATAATCACAAAAATTACATGTTTAGTATCCATCGATAAACTATTTTAATAATGTTTTAAATATTTTCCTCACTGTTATCTGAATGGTTAGAAATTTTATTTTTTCTATAACATTAATTCTATCCCCATAAATTGCAGAGCAACTCATCTATTTTAGGATTAATTCGAAGAGGAAATTCACAATACTTTTTATGTTGCCGGGAAATTGCGTAGATTGAATACTTTTTGATATCAAGCATGGCGAAGTTGTATTACCAATCCCATCCACTACTCAAATAAATAGAAGAAATCTAGTAAGAATGAACTTCGATTTTGTGTTCTTTTAGATATTTCTTCTTTCTGAATCGTTCATTACACTTCTCACATTTGAAGGGTTTTTCAAATTCTATAAGGAATCGTCTTCTCCTTTCTTCAGGAGTTTCCACAACCACTTTTAAATCTGTATTATCCATCATAATTAACTTAAAAAATCTTGTTATAGTTTATTTAGTTTAAGGAAGATAGTACTATACATAAAAATAGTTAAATTATTAGTTTTGATATTGTAGTTTGTTGTTTAGAAAGCTATACTTGTGCAAAACAGAGGACGTATACTCTAGCTTTGTAAACTCTATTAATTCAGACATAAACAGAAAAAATTATGAATACTGCTTGTCCCTCTAACTTAAATCCATACTCTTAGCTATGATTACCACACGGCAAGAATTGTCGAGCCTCCGATAAACTCTATCCTATAGAGGACTTGCCAAATTAGTTTGTCTACAGAACTAATTTTATTTTTGTTTTAATTCGGATCAGGTTAAGGAGAGAGATGTAGACAGATAACGGTTGCAGTAATGTTGTGTGCAACTGTGTCATTATTAACTGCATGAATAACCCATGACGGTCTTGGTTGGTCGCCTAGAGATGAGAAAGTAACAGTAACATTCGGACTGTTTGAGATATAACCTCCCCCAGTAGCAACTTCTCCAGTGCTACAAACTGCAATGGCAGATTGATCCCGTTGCGGTGGAATTGAAACGACTTCGCTAGATCGTAGATTTACAACGGGAACGACGGCACCTGGTTCAATTTTTTCTCGGGTTATAGACTTATTAGAGATATCATCAGTTCCTATCTGCCTTATTTTGTAGGCTAGCGACGTTCCTGAATCTATGGTAGAACCAGTAGAATCTTTAGTGATTATACGAACTGTGAGGTTAGCATCTGGAATTGAAGGATTTAACAAGTTGACATATAGTAGCCTCAATTCGGTATTCGCTGGTACTAGCACTTCGGGGGCTAAAGTGTATGTTATGGTCTGTCCACTTATTTTATAAGTACCAGGACCTAAACCGGACGCGTCTACTAGTTTAGCGTCTGCTATGTTAGTTCCAGGCGGGAAATCGACTTCAACTTCCTTAATGGCGGCCGTAGTACCAGTCGTAAAGATTACTTGGTACCATGCCCTCGAGTTTACAAGGTCACTTGTCGGGTAGAGTTGATTTGCCGCCGGGCCCGCTGATGCAATAAAATAGTGTGATAATCCATTCTCATATCCTATTCCGGTTGGTGTAGGAATATTGTCGTTACTTGTTATTTTGAAAGGGGCATATTTATTGATAGCAATCGAAGAATTGTAAAATAGAACCGTTCCTGCTGCGAGTATAGTAAGAGTAATTAGCGCTATGACTTTTTTAAGCATATATTTCATATAAATTCTATATTATTTAAGCAATAGTTGAACGATTGATAGTATGGTTATTACTCGAGAACATTTTATCTAAAACTTAGTTAAATCCATCTATCCTATTTTGCGCATAGTAATATTATGAAAAACGAGGGAGTTTGTGACTATTGCAAGCAAGAGACTAACTCGCTTTTTGGTTTGTTTGATATGATGCTTTGCTCCAAGTGTTATGCTAAATTTGTATCTTCGTTTAAATTTACAATGAGGACTTGACCATTCGATTTCATATGTTTTGCTCTGAGTAAAGTGCTTGTCTTTTAGCTTCAATCAGTCTCTAACTTTCTCTAGTGTAATAAACTCACTTTCGTTAGTTAAGAATTTCCAACCGTGACTCTCAAAATATTTCAGCGGAAGTAGACAGTCTTCTGAAAATATGACAAGTCTTTCTTTATGTCCGTCGTCAGTGTCGGAATATGCTAAAGTGCATCTTTGAAATATTGGTATCATCCAATCTGGTGTATCGGGGTCCAGCTCTAGCTTTGCATATGCAATTGGGATTACCGAGGTAGCCGATAAGATTCCCAAAGCGGCCATTGCATAAAGTGACTTTGCTGGCATATCTGGTTGTTGCCGTTACCTTGCAACAGAATATATGCTTTGCTAATCTCGTAATAAATTATCAAATAATATATACATATCAGTCACTCGTCCCAACCGAAATCGGAGCAAGTATAGTATTCCTCAAGTCACTCACTACAGAATTCGCAAAGCTTACACCAGTAATATTATGAACGACAATCTATTAATACATCAATTTTAATAATATTATATGACATCGATAAAAATATTTAAAAATCATGAAAGCCAAAGCCTGGAAAACGATGTTAACAAATTCTTGGGAGGTTATGAGAATTATTTAACAAGCGTCAGCCTAATGACCTACATCAAGGATCAAGAACCGACCTTTCTGGCACTAGTTACTATTCAAGAAAAAATACACTCAGTAAAGCCGGAAACTCCTGATAATAACTAAACTATCTATAAAAAATGAAATGAAATGAAAGCATAAGAGCACATTCAAATCACATCAGAATTCCTTAAAGCTTTCCAAATTTCATTATTTATTTATCTCTTAAAAAACAAGGGCTAGGTTAATTGCAAGATGTGCTATCGATACCAATAGACTAAACAGCAAAGAAAGATTCTTACACACATTATCATAGTTTTTACCGCCAGTATCATATCATCGAACAACTCGCCACAGGATTCAAAGAGTGTTCCTTTATTCACTACAGTCATTAATCGCACTGCAAAGTCGTGCCCAATTGATAGCAACGCCAGGGGATTCCATTTTGTGTATTAGGTGCTCTAGAATTATGCAATTCTTCATATTGCAATTGATGCTGCAGTATTCTATTTACCAAACATGTTTGTATTTTGAAATTACCGCGAGCTGGGTATTTATCTACCATAATTGTCTAATAAGATACCAATCTATGGATAATCTTAATTTAAAGCAATTTTGAGTTCTTGATATGAATTTGAAAAAACTATGTACTCTTTCAATAGCAACAATCAGTGTCGCGAGTGATATTCTAATTGTAGGAACAACTATTCTATTGGCACAAAGCAAGTAAAATATTTAGAATTTGGATTGTGAGCATCATTTGACTGTAACTCGCAGTTTCGATTATAATAGAAAATTAGTCCCGTATTAAGATATTCTAATATTTCAATCTGTTTTTATTGAATAATCAAGAATAATGTAGAGGAATGATACATTAATCTTATATAGTTTGTTGTGCGTTATACTTTTAACTAAACACAACACTTGGTGAACCCGGTTGTTTCTTGTTCATCATCACCCAATCGGATAATTCACCAAGTGCAAACCTAATTTGATACTTGTACTAAAGTCTTTTTATAGCAACTCAAAATAATAAATGCTACTTTTGAAGAATATGATATTATTGATATTTATCACTTGTCTGTCATTAGTGAATTCCGTTTATATCATCCGTTTTTACCGAGCGTTTTAGGATTTGCAACTACTGAACGAATCATGGATTATCACAAGCGCAACTATTTTGCTACAACGTTTCAATCAGGTAACAATATTTATCGTTACCAAAGAATGAGTTCACATCCAGAAAGTTGCGGCAATCATGTGAACAACAATTTGAAGGGGATTGCTGGTGATAATTGCTCCCTTCAGTCATCTTCAGTAGGGGTTCCCGCTACAGATTTTAACAAGTCAAAAACATTAAGGATAGCAGTGATAGGTGACGTTGATTCTAATCAAGGTTTAACAACACAGTTGGAAATTGCGAATCGCTATAATGTCCAGGCATTAATACTTACAGGTGACTTCGAATACTCCAACGGGAACAAGGTATTATCAGATCTACAATTCCATGGATTCACCAAAGAAAACACCGATATTGTAGTAGGAAATCATGATTCGGAACAAGATGTGAAAGCATGGCTAAATGAGAAGGAGCCTTTTGGGCAAGTTAATTTTGCTTTTGCTACTGATAAACTGGCTTTGTTCAACATTGATGCAAATACTAGATTCGATTGTTCTAGTCCTCAATTTGAAGTATTGAAATCACAAATTGAATCGAGCAGGGCATTGTACAAATTTATCGTAATTCATCAGCCTTTCGTTACTGTAAAAAGTACTTATCCAGATAATGGACAATTCAATTGTTACGATCCCATGTTTAGAGCAGCAGGAATTGATGAAGTACTGCAAGCACACAATCATAACTATCAGAGATTCAACATAAATGGGCTCCTGTACGGAGTATTTGGCACAGGGACACATGACACGGGTTCTAGCATGTACCCACTGAACTCTAATGATTGGAACGGAAATAATTGTTTAAAATGCATTACAGGTAAAAACGGGATTACGATTTTAGATCTTCATTTTAATGATAAAAATCCTAAACATTTTGTTGGATGGTTCATCGGTATGAATCGAGAAATCTTAGATTCCTTCGAATCTTTTTTTTTGATAAATTGACAATTCACCTAAGATTAAATAAACAAAAGACTAGAAAAATTTTCAGACTTTTCTTTCATCAGGTTTTAATCACATCTAATCTTCTTATTAGTATTGATACTACAACTTGTTGCAACTGCACTCACCATCATAGTTATGGGTCTAGTCGTGACTGCTATTGCGTATGCACATTAGTTATTATTTATTCTTGTTTAATGATGATCATATCCCTCTTTTAAAAGGCCCTGGCGGAGTCTGAATTAGATGTCTACTATTGCCATTTCCCATGTACAATTTTAGTTTGGGGAATTGTTTCTATCAGAGTTGGGGGTGCGCGTAAAGATTTTGTTCATTAAATTTGAATTTAGTCTATGTGTGGAGGGATTTTAGAATCATCAATGGCGTTTGTTGATGTATATTTGCAAGGTCAACTAATATAGTACTAGATTTTTGATGATGGCCACACCCTGCATATCGCTGATTCGAAGTCACGATTATATATTATCTATACTGAAGGTTAGCTGTGCCGTCGTAGCTCAGCCTGGGAGAGCACTCGACCTAAAAATTTGGGGTGAAGCTGAAGACCGAGCTGTCGTGAGCTCAAATCTCACCGACGGCATTTCCAATTTTACAGATCTGCTTAAACATGGTTGATTAACTACCAATTGCAAGTAGTATTTATACGAATTAAATGCGTCGAGCTCGATATTCGAATACTATAAGGCTGGGTCATGGTAAATGAGGTTGAACTTTGAATTACCTAGTTTTACTTTCTGTGGCAGCATTAATCATCTGCGGGCTACTGTTCACACCGATGTCCCTGCTCCAAAATGTCGATGGAATTGACCATAATGCCACATTTACCAGCCCATATTTTTATTCTACTCACTCAGTGAGATTTGGATATGATGAGGGAATATTCGAGATAACAAATGTCAGTATTCATCACGGATCTAATGAAACAAAGATCATAGGGATGATAGAAAATAAAGATCCAGATCGTAACACAATTGAAAATGTTAGTCTCGCCATTCAAGCTTATGATAAGAACAACCATTTAATCAGTGTCGCTGAAGGTCACCCGCAGATGTCTACTTTTCGACTTGGTGATAAAACTGCGTTTCAAATATTGGACAACGACCTGAAATTGGATTTGGATCATATCTTCATACAAATTCTAGCAGCAAAGTGGGGAACAGATACGGACGATGATACAACACCTGAAAAGCCGCCTTCCTAGACGACTCTTGCTAGAGGAGGCAATTAAATTCCAGAACAAACAGTTTTTAAATAATCACTAGCGATATTTTGGTAAAAATCGAACTTTTCGCAATTCCCTGTTCATGCATTTCTATAACAGACAAAATCGTTATTATGGATGTAAGTGTAAGAACTTGGGTATGACTAATCCATTGCTAATTGTATTCAAGCGTATCTTTTGTAATCATGACGATACATTTTCATTTAGAAGATATAACGACTTTGATTTCTTTGAATACTGCAAATGCGCTAACTGTGAAAAAACTTTGAGATGTCTTAAGGGTTTTGATGAAAGCATTAGAGGGTGATAATATTTAACATCAATCTGCAAATTTTGATTGTCCTCTGGTGGGGTGGTGCTATTCTTTCTGGAGTATCGCTCTTGATTCCGCAGTATAAATATTATCTTATTTTCAGTTCTTTGGGATGGATAACATTAGGTTTAACCTCTGGGTTTATTATCTACGCATTAAAAAGAAATAACAAAGAAAGTCAGAAAAATATGTCGTCCAAGATCAACTGATTTCCTTTCCGCCTTGCTCTTCAATTACAACCAGAGTAACAGTTGAAGTTATACCCGGTATCTTTCTAATTCTACTCGTTATTGTGTGATTCATTGATTCAGTATTGTCTGACTTTACTTTGACAAATACGTCATGAACTCCATACGTTCCTCGGACTTCTTTCACATCGGGCAGCTTTGCAATTTCATCAATTATTCTCTCCTCAGAACCAAGCGTGCAATTCACAAGAATATATGCAGTAGACAATAATGACTTTAGGAATTTTAGTGTATTTTAGTCTTTTCTATTAGTTGTCTTTTGCCGATAAAAGAACTCTATTGTTTGAAAGTGTAAAGTTTGTAAAGTTCTCCCGTTCGCTTACTGACGTAATTCCACTCACTTGCACTATAATTAACTCTGACAAATTTTTGCCTCAATTCTGGATGAAGTCTAACATATACATCGTCACCTATTGTGATATTATTTGACTTTGTCAGAGACGTCATTTTTGCCGATACACTCATGCAATAACCTAGAATATCTAGGGGCAATTTCTCATCAGTTCCATATTGCACAATAATGTTTTCTCCTTCATCTATTCCTACTTTTGCACTTAAATCTGGATAATCGTACTGATTTAAGATTGGATTTAATCCATTTTTTATAATTGTGAGCATAGAAATTCCACATCTGACGGCCCTGTCACATACAACGTATTTATTTGATAATGACGGAAAGAACGCAATTAGACCGTCACCCACATATTTTAAAACGAATCCTTCGTATCTATACACAGCTAGTGACATTTCATAAGTGAATGCGCGGATTATTGTTACTAACTTGTCTACTGGAATGGTCATCGAGAGATTTGTTGAACCCACCAAGTCAACGTATAATATGACGAGTGGAATTTTGGAGTTTACATGATTTTTTAGAAAGATCTGTGCGGACTCCAAGTTTGAATCATATTGATACCTTCTTTTAAGTGCCTTCCATAATCTATTCTGTACCTGTTTAATTTGAGTGTCTGTGTCGTATATTATTTCTGATTCTAATTTTCCTTTATTTTCCCCTGTAATCATAGAAATAAAGGGCGATTTACTTTTATCCGAATTTTTAGGTTTAATTTTATCTATTTCCTTCTTCTCTACACTCATGGATAATGCTCCCTTCTATCTTTCTAGTAGTTATCAACTAATAATAAGATACTGGAATGGTTATACATACCAATCGCTTTATAAATTGAAGCCACTGAAAACCTAGAACATTATAGGCGTCATTATATAATTAGTTTTAGCTAAAATTACCGAGCTCATAAGCTCAAAATGTTTAGCTGAGCAGTTCATCCTCACTTAAATATCGTTAGGAAAATCGTTATTTGTTATTTTGAGAGTGGAAAGCTTTTGATGCGCCTGCAGATATTAATTCTTTCTTTTGGTAACGTAGTATGAGTATTCAAATCCTCTATCGGTCTACAGGAAAAATAAACGATGTCAAAGGGGTATTTTTATAGCTGACTGCATTATTGGGAATCACTAAAATGAGCACTACTCAAGGAGCTTTCGATGCAAAGTTCAAAGTAGATCCTGCCAACCCTCACAAAGAGCAATGCTGGGCAAACAGCCAGCAGCTTAGTAGCATAAATAGACACCCAGGCGAACAAGTTCGTATAGAATTTCCTAGAGCAAATACAAATACAAAGCTCGGTGCAATTTTTACAGTATCTCCACAATTTCTCTCTGATCCTGATCCAAAACGTGTAATTCTAGGAAAGAGAATTGAAAACCTGAATAACTGCCAACTCTCAGAAAATGCTTGCAATGGTCAGGTGAAAGCTCAGATCATGCTCGACGGACTTGGTGAGGATGACGAACCGGCAAAGAGTATGAGCGAATTTATTGAAAAGCTGCATGAAGTCCAAAATCACAAGTTAATAGTCCTTGCACCACACGGTGGTAATATCGAACCCTGGACAGATGTTGAAGCAGAATACGTAGCCAATCGATTCGGCGATAGTGCTTCTTTATGGTTATGCAAGGGGTTTAGTAGTAGGAAACCAAATGGCGATTCCAATGAAGATGCATCTGAGCGTTGGCATATAACTTCGACCCAAATTAATCCGGAATCTTTTCCCAAACTAAAGTCAATAATCGCACCGACTCCAAATTTTGAATATTCGATTGCTTTTCATGGATGGACCGAAGATTCTATTTGTGTTGGTGGTAATCCCCATAACCCGGATGCTGATTTGAAATGTGATATTAGGGGCGCAATCATGAAGGCCCTCGAAGAAGCCAATCCTGACATAAAAGTCCACGTTTCGCCATGTCCTGACGGAAATTTCAACGGCGACAGTTCGGATAACATTGTAAATCGTCTGGGCACTAACGCTATTCAAATTGAACAATGCAAAATTGCCCGTACGAAATACCATGATAAAATTGCCCAGGCGGTTGTGAACGCTATCGGGACCAGAATCAATGTTTGAGTATAGCTATTTCAAATTCGTGGTAAATTCTAATTTTGCAGATGCTGTCGAAAGATATTGAAAGTGTTTCCGTGGATGACGAATATCTGTAACCTCTCAAGATCAGTATTTTGTTAGCTGAAAAGAATTCTGGAAGGTGCTAATATTAGTAAAAAATTTTTGATCCAGTATATCATCTATTGGTCACTAATGTCTGGATTACCTTTTCTGCAATGACCGTCGATGCGAGCTCCTGTGCT
>Ga0207648_10001206_pt1 | contig 28972 bp, 24 predicted proteins | sample KBSMisM32_FD_184310 | JGI IMG/M metagenome (GOLD analysis project Ga0207648, IMG submission 184310) | Miscanthus rhizosphere microbial communities from Kellogg Biological Station, Michigan, USA - KBS Miscanthus M3-2 (SPAdes) (version 2) | ecosystem: Host-associated > Plants > Roots >... | reverse complement strand
CTGGCTCGACGGCGCGCCCGAGGCGGCCTTCATGATCACCAGCCGCGAGCGCCTGAACGTCGCCGGCGAGGTGGTGCAGCCGGTCGAGCCGCTGCCGCTTAACGGGCCGGCGATCGAGCTCTTCGTCGTGCGCGCGCAGGCGCAGCGGCCTGGCTTCGTCCTCGACGACGCGCAGCGTGCCGCCGTGGTCGAGGTCACGAGTCTGCTCGACGGGCTGCCGCTCGCCATCGAGCTCGCCGCCGCGCGCATCGCCGTGCTGTCGCCAGCGCAGCTGGTGCTACGGCTGCGCGACCGCTTCGCGCTCCTGGCCGGGCGCGGCGGCACCGGCCGCCAGGCGACGCTGCGGGCGGCGATCGATTGGTCATGGCAGCTGCTCAGCGCCTGGGAGCAGTCGGCCTTCGAGCAATGCTCCGTCTTCGAAGGCGGGTTCACGCTCGCCGGCGCCGAAGCGGTGGTCGACCTCTCGCCCTGGCCGGAAGCGCCGCCGGTCGTCGATGCCATGCAGGCGCTGCTCGACAAGAGCTTGCTGCGACGCTGGGTGCCGCCGCAGGCTTCGGCCCGCCAGGAGCTCGACGAGCCGTATTTCGCCATGTACCTCAGCATCCACGAATACGCGACCGAGAAGCGCCGCCAGCGTGGTCTCGAGGTCGAGCGGGCGCTGCAGCTGCGTCACGGCCGCTACTTCGCCGCGTTCGGCAGCGACGCGGCGATCGAGGCGCTGGCGACGCACGGCGGCACGCAACGCCAGCAGGCGCTGCGCCAGGAGCTCGACAACCTGCTTGCCGCCTGCCGGCGCGCCGTGACACGGGCCGACGGCGAGATCGCGGTCGCGTGCTATTGCGCTGCTTGGGAGGTGCTGGCCCTGCAGGGTCCGTTCGGCGTCGCCGTGACGCTCGGCAGCGAGATCGCGGCGATGCCGGGCCTCGACGTCCCGCTCGCCGAGACGGCCCGGATTACCCACTCGGAGGCACTGATGCGGGTCGGCGGTGGCGAAGGGCTGGAGGCCGCGTTCACGCGGGCGCTGGCTCGGGTGCGAGCGCTCGGCGATCGCCGGCTCGAAGGGCGCATCCTCAACCGGATCGGCAACATCTGCCTCTGGGAAGGCCGCCGCGGCGAGGCGCATGCCCACTACGCCGTGGCGCTCGATTGCTTTCGCGAGATCGGTAGCCCGCTGCTGCAGGCGAGGATGCTCGGCAATCTGGCGATCACGCATCACGAGCAGGGTCGTCCCGCCGAGGCCTTGGCGCATTACGAGGCGGCGCTCGCGATCGAGCGCGAGATAGGCAGCCGGCGCGACGAGGCGATCACGCTCTGCAACCTGGCTGACCTGTTGGCAGGCCAGGGCCGCACCGAACGCGCGCGCGCCACGTTCGCCGCCGCGCTGGCGCTACTGCGCGAGCTGGGCGACCGCGACACGGAGGCCGTCACGCTCGGCCAGCTGGGCAGCTTCGAGCTCGGCCAGGGCTTGGTCGAGGAAGCGGTGGCTACGCTGCATGCGGCACTGGCACTGACGCGCGAGACCGGCAACCAGCGCGTGCAGGCGTTCACCCTACCCCTCTTGGGCGACGCACTGCTCGAGCAGGATGATCTCGAAGGCGCGCGCGAGGCCTTCGAGCAGGCGCTGGCGCTGCTGCGCATCGCGCCGAACCGACGGTACGAGGCCTTGGCCATCGGCGGGCGGGCTGCGCTTGCGCTTCGCGAGGGGGACATTGAGGAATCCGCTTCTCGCCTCGCTGAGGCTGAGGCGACGATGCGCGAACTCGACGACCGGCCGCTGCTCGCCGAGTTGCTCTGCTTGCGCGGTCGGGTCGAGCTGGCACGGGCCGATCGCATGGCGGCCCGGGCTGCGCTGGTAGAAGCCGAGCAAATCGCAACGGCGACCCGTGTCGATGCAACCTCAGTCCTCGGGCGACGCATCGAACGCCTGCGCCAGGCGCTCAGCGCCGGAAGCCGCTGATGGCGGCCATCACCGAGCACCCAAAGCTCGGCCGAATCTGGGTCCGCCAGAGCGGCCATGTTTGCCGTCTGCGCGCAGCTTGGCGTCGGTTGCCGGCGCATCGTAGAACTGGATTGCTGACCGAAGACGAGGGCGCCCCAACCAGACTCTCGCGAGCGACCGCTTGTGGCCGACAGGCGTCATTCGCCGCGACTGCTATCGACCCGGTCCCGTCCTTCCCGCTTGACGCAAGCAGACGTTCGTGAAGATTTGGGTGTGCAGCCGAAAGTTGTCGTCGGACGGGAAATGAGATTCCACCACGCGCGCGCATCCAAATACGTCATTCTTGCATCGAGGTTCCAACCGCTCGCTGTCACGAGGCGGCTTGTTCCACCCGCCACCATTCAAGCAAACGTTCCTAGGGCCGCGTTTCGCGAACACGATTGATCGTAATAGGACGCAGTCTGATTGCCATTTCCTCATGGCCGGTCTTACCCTTGCAAAGCGTTTCAGTGTGGCGCAGTCTGCAAGGATTGCGAGAGCTATTGGCTGGCCCCCGACTTCCATAGTCCTTTCTTGACGACCACTCTGGGCGTTCCCGGGAGGGTTGCTTCAACGTCCCGCCCGTGCGCTCTGCGGTCTAGTGAATGGACCGTGCAGTTCTCGCAACGTGGCGTGGTTGCGCGTTCGGTTGCGTCCGCGCCCCCTGTGCTTGGGCAGCATAGTTCAAATCACTAAAGGGAGACCACGATGGAACGCAAGCTGAATGCCTTTGCGACTCGACGGACATTCCTTAAAGCGACGGCCGCGACCGGCGCAACTGTGATGACTGGCGCACTGGGCTCGATGCTCTCTCAGGTGGCCGCCGCCGCCAAGCCCAGCGACACAATCTGGATCGAAAAGACGATTCCCGAGCTGCAGACGCTCATGGCTTCGGGCGCGCTCACCAGCCGGGAGCTGACCCGCGGCTACCTGCAGCGCATTGCCCAATTCAATCCGCTGCTCCGCGCGGTCATCGAGACCAATCCCAACGCCGAGGCCATTGCCGCGCAGCTCGACAACGAACGCCGTCAGGGACGAGGGTTGCGAGGACCGCTCCACGGCATCCCCATCCTGCTCAAGGACAACATCGCGACCGATGACCAGATGCAGACGACGGCCGGTTCGCTTGCCCTGGTGAACAGCAAGGTGCCCGCCGACGCGATTCTGACCCAACGCCTCCGCGCTGCCGGCGCGGTCATTCTTGGAAAGGCGAATCTCGGCGAATGGGCAAATTTCCGCGGGTTCAATCCCTTAGGCTTCTACGGTTGGACCGCGCGCGGCGGGGCAACGCACAACCCGTACCTGCTAGACCACACTGCGTTCGGTTCCAGTTCCGGGTCTGCCGTGGGAGTGGTGGCCAACCTGTGTGCCGCCGCTGTCGGCACCGAAACCGACGGCTCGATCGTCGGCCCGTCGAACGCGAACCTAGCGGTCGGACTCAAGCCCAGTCTCGGATTGATTTCGCAGGCCGGCATCATTCCCATCAGCCACAACCAGGACACGGCCGGTCCGATGGGTCGTACGGTCACGGACGTGGCGGTGATGCTGGGGGTGCTGCAATCGCCCTTCGGCCCGGTGGTGGGCGAACCGCTGCCGACCGGTTACACGCAGTTCCTGCAGCGAGGCGCACTGGACGGCGCGCGCATCGGCGTGGACCAGCGCTTCTTCGATGACTATGGCGCGTACGGGTGGCCGGGAGACGACGACACGCTTCCCTTCGTGATGGATGCGTTGGACGCGATGGTAAGTCTGGGGGCGACTCTCGTCCCGACCGACACCGGCGACATCTACGCCTATTCCGGCGACGAGTTCATGGCGCTCCTGTGCGAGTTCAAGGCGCACCTTCCGGAGTACCTCGCCGGGCTCACGCACACCAGCATGCGCACGCTGGCGGACCTCATCGCCTTCAACCTCGCGCACTGTCCGGCCGAATTGGCGTACTACGGCCAGGAGCTCTTCGAGATTTCCGATTCGACCGCCGGCCTGGCCGAACCCGGTTATCTGGCGGCGAGGGCGAATGCGTTGCTCTCGGCGCGCACGGGTATCGACAACGCGCTCACGGCCGGCAATCTCGACGCCATCGTCGCACCGCACCTCACCAACAGCACCGGACCAGCCGTATCCGGCTACCCGAGCCTTGCCCTGCCTGTCGGCATCACTCCGGCCGGCAAGCCCGCCGGCATGCTGATGTACAGCACGTTCCTCGAAGAGTCGACGCTCATAGGTTTCGGCTACGATCTCGAGCAGGAACTCAACGTCCGCAGGCAACCGCAATTCCGCGGGACGGTGAACGACCCGCCGAACGCCGGGCTGTGCGCGGCCTTGCCCGCGCCTCACGTCTTCAAGGGCAAGGCGCATCTGCCGCATGGTCGCCTCTTCCTGTGACGTCAGGATAGTCGCTGGATTGTTCGGGACGATGTCACCCTCATGCGTGAGGGTGACATCGCCGCTTGGAACCTGTCTGCGACCGAGGGAGAACAGCGAAAGAATACTTAAATGGTTCGTTCGACTAGACGCGGATCGATGTGGGCTCGACCCCAGAATAGCCGTTTGTGGCCGCATCTTGCCGGCCGAGGTCCGCTTTGGAGCGCAGCATTCTATGACCGCAGTTGGCCGAAAGCACCCAATCCACGGGCGTTCCCAACTTCCGTTCCCTACGACGGAATAACTGATCGTAGGCGCCTGTAAGCCTCGGGTGGACTTCGCGTCCCTCTAGGCGTGTCGATGCGGAGTACACACACCTCATCATCCGCCACAAGCAGGAGGAATTCATGCGTCGCACAACGCTTGCTACGACTCTTTCCCTCGCAGCCGCCGGGCTGTTTCTATCGTTAAACGCAGTCGCCAACGATAAGGGCAACAACGGCAACGGTAATGGAAACGGCAGCGCCCACACGGATCTTTCCGGATTTCAGGAGGTTCCGGTCGTCATCACTACCGGCCAGGCCGAGCTCAAGCTCGTGATCAACGAGGCTGCGCGCACGATCGACTACACGCTGACGTATTCGGACCTTCAGGCGGATATCACGCAATCTCACATCCACGTCGGCCAAAAAAGCGTCAATGGCGCGATTGTCCTGTGGCTGTGCAAAACTGCCGGTACGCAGCCAGCCGATCCCGTTGTCTCCGCGCTCACCCCGCTTTGCCCGGGTGCAAGGTCGGGCACGGTGTCGGGCACTCTCCGGGACGCCAATACGCTCGGCAATGCTACGCAGCAGCTCGCCGTCGGCAATCTAGACGACGCGCTTATCGCGATCGAGCACGGCAAGGCGTACGGCAACATCCACACCGTCGCTTCGCCGGGCGGAGAGATCCGCGGCCAGATCCACTCCAAGCGCCACGATCACTGATCGGAACGATCTAGCCCGCAAAGGGGACCCACGGCGGTCCCCGTTCCTTCCTGCTACCCTGCTTTCGCGCCGGTATCCCGGTCCGCTCCGCCAGTTGCCAACGCCGTCCCGCCACACTCTTTCGCGATGAGCCGAGCGACTACGCGCAGCTCACCTCCGGCAGTCAATCTGCACCTCAACGATCAGGGTTGAGCGTTGTCGGCTCGGTCCCTTGAACGACTGCTATCGCCGCGTAGCGCAAATGACTGCAATTGGCCAGAAGCGGTCTGTCGCTGACGACCGCTTACGACCCACGGAAGCACTCTGCTTGGTGGCGACTGCCTTCATGACCAGTTTTCCAAGGGGCTGGCCAGCGGCATCTCGCGTGTTGCGCAACGATGTTCCTATGGGTGTCGGCGCCGCACTGTTCGCAAAGTAGACTCCATTCATGTTGATGGTAAATACATAGAGCGGACCTGAACGGAGCGCGCTACGAATGCTCAGGCTAGCGCCACGCACCAGTGGCTCGAACAGATCCATGAAGTTACGTGACGCCGCCGATGTCGCGATTGCCCGACTCGAGGTTCAAACACAATAATTTTCGAGCGTTGTCGAAATCGGGCTTCCCCAAACGACTAAGGATGTAGGACAAGAATTATCAAAGGAGAAATGCCATGAAATTCATGATGCTGATGATCCCCGCTGTTTATCAAGGCGGCAAGACGGTAGACCCCAACTTCGTACCCGATCCGAAGAAGGTGGAAGAAATGGGCCGGTTCAATGACGAGATGGGCAAGACCCTCCGGATTGAGTCTTTGAACGGACTCCACCCGCAAATCACCGGCGCCCGCGTCTCGTTCGGCCAAGGCAAGCCCACCGTGACCGATGGACCTTACATCGAATCCAAAGAAGTGCTCGGCGGTTACTGGATGGTGGAGGCTTCATCAAAAGAAGAAGTCGTGAAGTGGGCGCAGCGTTGCCCGGCCGAGCCCGGTGACACGATCGAGATCCGTCAGATTTTTGAGGCGTCGGATTTCGCAATAAAAAAATAGGGCGTGTGTCCTGAAATACATCTCCCTAGGTTAAGCCGCGAGCACTTGCATCGTCATATGGAGTTGTTGTTCCAACCCGCAAAGCGCAATGGAAAGGAGACGTTATGAGCACGAACAATACCTATCTCGCAGTTTTCCTTGGCAGCAAAACCAGTCCGCGACGAGTGGCCTGGGACGCCCTGCCCGAATTGGATCGCCGCGCGAAGGAAAAGGAAGGCATGGCAGCTTGGAAGGCGTGGGTCGAGAAACATCACGCCGCCATTGTCAGCATGGGCGGGCCATTGGGGAAAACCAAGAAGGTCACGCAAGGTGGGATCGACGATAAAAGCAATGAGTTGGGCGCATTCACGGTTGTGCGCGCGGATTCGCACGAGGCTGCCGCCAGACTCTTCGACAGGCATCCGCATTTTTCCATTTTTCCTGGAGATTCCGTCGAGATCATGCCCGTGCTGCCCATTCCAGGCGTCTAGGGAAGGTAGTGCGCGCGGGTGACCTGCATCCGGACCCTGCCCGCGCGCACTGCATCATCGCCGGGGCCGCCAACGACGCTGGCGGTGGCGCGACGCAGCTACCTAGAATCCCTCGCACCACACCGCTCGTGCCCTACCGCAGCTCGCGAGCACGCAACACGTGTTTTGGTTGCAAGTGACACTGATAACTCTCGCTACGCATGCCCTTGCCTCAGCCGACGTAATCAGCCAATCGAGTGCGGCGATCATCGGCGGTCCGATCCAGTCGTGAAGGGCCGCGGTTTTCTTCAGGTTCATGCACTCACGAAGTTCCTTGGGGACCTTGGCGTCCGATACCTTCTTCAATTGTTTGCCCCGAAGAAAATACATGGGATCAGAAACTTCTCCCTTCTGTACCTTCACGCGGACTTCCAGCGCACCTTCGGGGGTCTCAACTTTGCCCAAGCTGTGTTCGCCATCCGAGAGCTTCAGGGAGGCAGGGTCCCTGAAGTCCCACGGGCCTTTGGAACACTTCACTGCCGGTTCCACTGCCGAAGCCATCGGGATCATGAAGGCAAGGCCCAGGCTCATCACTATCAAGGCGATACGCTTGCCGACATCCGTGTTAGACCCAGTCGATTTCGGTTCCATTTCTGCCTCCCTTCCTACTCGGAACGCAGGCTCGCGCCACTAGACGGGCGGCACGGTCGCGGATCCAGCGCTGCAACCCACCGATCGCCGACGGCGCCCATTAAGGAGCATGGCCAAGAGTCCCAGACCGATTGCCGAAAGCGTACCCGGCTCCGGGACCGTGCCCGCGGCCGGTGATGCCGCAATACCGCGAAGTGCCAGGCCCGTGTCTATGCTTCCGATAAGGGAGGCGACGCCGGTACCTAGATTGATTTCGTACAGGGAAGATCCACCGCCCGTGGGGCTCTGTAGCGATGCGAAGGCGATATCCGTGAGACCCGAAATATCAAAGCCAACGTTTTGAGAACTGGTGACCCCCATCGCCCCCACGATGCTAAGCACGCCACCGTTCGGATTGAATGAATTGAACACGGTGTTAGGCACGCTGGCACCGAGATAAAAGAGCACCGTTCCCGTCGCCGGATCGGTGTCGTTGTTGGTGTACGCCACGGATACTGCGCCAGTGGCCGCCCCGTTCAGAGCGCTATCGATGGTTGTGACGCTGGAACCAGGGGTCAGTCGCAGGTTTTGTCCAGTGTTGCTCACGATCCGAAGCCGATCTACCGTCGGGCTGAAGTCGATGCCAAACCGGGTGGCGGCAGGGTCAAGGACGACACCCGTGAGAGTTGCGCTCAAGATCGCCGCTCCGGTAGTCATGTCGATCAAGTAGAGGTTGCCCGCGCTGCTAAGGGCATAAAGTGCGCCGTCCTCCGGACGGATGTCGATGTCGAGGAGCGTCTCGGCACCAATGCCGGTAACTATTATTGGAGCCGACACGGTGCCCGGCGTCGCACTGTCGAATTTCACGATGCTGTTCGTGGTTGTAAGACCGAATATGGGTTCGGCGCGCACGGCGACGCCAGCGAGGAGCAACACACTCAGCACGAAGAAATACCCGATTCGTACCGCATTCAGCATCGACAAGCGAGTTGAACACATCATGAGAGTATTTCCTTCTCGTGAGGAATTCCATGCCGAGCGCACAGTAGCGCTAGAGTCGCGAAGAGCTAGGAAATTTGGTTTACTCGATCACCGATCTGCGCCATCCAGCGATGTCGCGATTGAACGCACCGGCGACGAGTTGCGCCGAGCGCAGCCAAGCCAATGTCCAGCGGTGATCATTGGTGTGTCCCCTCGGCGGCCCACAGCCTAATTTATGGCAAGCAAGATGCGCACCCCAAGAAATCTTCTTTTGTCTTTACAAACCCTTGGGTTTTCGACAGGACGCAGCTGCCCCATGTTTGATAGGTGAATGTAAAGTCTTTCGACAGGAATATCGATGAGCGGACCTTGCGCGAAGCCGCTCCGCGTCTAACTTCAACGATCACCGATGTGACGCAACGGCAACGTGCACTTCGGAGATCACAAGAAAACGGCCCCGCTCGGGGGCCGTCATTCTTTGGTGTGGTGGGGGTGGCGAGAATCGAGCTATGCCGTTTCGCCGTTTCGCCGGTTAGCTTGTTTCGTTAAGCGGCAATCCGAGGGACGACGTCATCGATGCGCTAAGGCCGACAATACCCGGGTTCGCGCTAGCAGCGGTAGTATTGCGGGACTGCCACTCGTTGACGAGGCGATCCGCAGGTGGAACGGCGAACATTCATTAGCGTTTTCGCTGGTGGTCTCATCACCGCGGGTTCTGTCGCCGAGTCGCAGCCTGTCGCAAAGGTCCACCGTGTCGGTATCCTGTTGGGTGGAACGGCCGAGGAAGCGGCGCCCCTGCTGCGGGCGCTTGCCGAGGGGTTGCGCGATCTCGGCTACGTCGATGGCCGCAACCTCACGTTCGAGGGCCGCTACGCCGGCGTCAGAATGGAGCGGCTGCCGGATCTTGCTGCGGAGTTGGTTCGCTTGCGGGTAGACGTGATTGTTACCGGATCAAATCCGTACGTCGCAGCAGCGCAACGTGCGACCGCCACAATTCCCATTGTCATCGTCGCCTCGGCGGATCCCGTGGGGGCGGGGTTCGTCGCGAGCTTGGCGCGGCCCGGTGGAAACGTCACTGGCTTGACCATTGACGCGAGCCCCGAGATGTTCGCCAAGAACCTCAGTTTGTTGACCGAGCTCGTCCCCAGGCTCTCTCGTGTGGGGGTCATTCGTCAGGCTGATCGCGAAGTTGGTGGTTTCGCGGAGCTTGAGACGACTGCGCGAAGACTGAATGTGGCGCTCGATGTCGTCGACATTCGCAGCGTCGACGAACTCGCGGGTGCGTTCGCCACGATGACTGGCAGGCGGGTCGGTGCCGTCATCATTGCTGGGCCGGTGTTCTACCTACGCCGGCAACAGGTCGCGGATTTGGCGCTCAAGCATCGCCTGCCCGCAATTCACGTGTTGAAGGAGTACGCCGAAGCAGGGCTGCTGATCACTTACGGGCCGAACTTGGTGGACCTCTATCGGCGGGCGGCAAGCTACGTTGCGAAGATTCTCAGCGGCGTCAAGCCAGCCGAACTTCCGATTGCGCAGCCCGCGAAATTCGATCTGGTAATCAACCTAAAGACCGCAAAGACGCTCGGCCTGACGGTCCCGCAACCCATGCTGCTGCGTGCAGATGAGGTTATCCAATGATTGTTCCGTCGCGTGCCTAACGGACTCGTCACCGTGCCGCCTAACCTGCACTCAACCCTACGGGACGATACGCGACTTCAACTTGGTGGGCGTCCAAGGCCCACAGCATCAGTGGCCGCCAGGCAATTGTCATTGTTGGCTAGGGAAATACGTTTGGGGCTGGTCACGGCGTACCTACTCGTATCAACCTCAAACGCCGCGGGGAAGTTAGGGAGTGTCTAATCCGCCCCGCTAGATCCGCAGTAGCTTCCCCAACGCGAGTAGCACGCCTCGAACGCCGCCTTTGTCGGCATTGCGCGATACCGAGCGCCCGCTCGTGCCATTGGCCGCCACGCCGTTGACGGCAGCTTCCGACCAATCGGACGTCCCGGTCACTTGAAGCAGTCGTTGAACGTTCGCGGCGTCACTACCACATGGCGCCCAGCACCGGCGATGGGTGATGCCATACCACCGCCGGCACGCGGGCGGCAAGCCCGGGGTTCGTTTGCGCGCTGGTGCAACCAAGGCGCCTCCGCAACTGAACGTGGATCGATGGCACTCCTACGTCGGCCAAATAACTCTATTGCGAGCCATCGTTTTGTGCGCGCGAGATGAAGACCTGAGCCACCGATTTGCCGAGCTCCACGCCTGCGACGTTGTCCATCGGGTAGTGAATGCCGGCCCAGATTCTCGAGTCGCCGGCCTCCTTACCTACGGCACGAATGAACTCGGCATGCGCAGGAAACAGGTAGGCTATTACCTCCGATTTTGCCGCCGAGAACGTCGAGTGATTCGACGGGTAGCTCGGGAAGGGCGGCACCGGAAACAGCGGCACGATCCCGGGATCAAGCTGAGGCGGCCGGATGTACCAATACTTGAACTTGCCGTCCTGGCTCGCGATAAAGGCATCGAACTGCACGGCTCCGATCAGCGCGTAGACGCGAGCGGCACGAGGCGGATTCTGATCGAGCCGGTCTTCGAACATCCACTTGTCGGCGTAGCGGTAGGGCCAAACCGACAGGCCTTCCGGGCTTTGCCAGTAGAACGCTTTGTAGTTGGTTGCGAATATCGCGGGACTTCCAGGAACGGCTCGCGGGAAGTTGTGAACGAGCGCCGTTTCCGCCACGACTTGTGGAGAGTCGCAGGCAGGCGGAGGCGCGGGCCTGAATTGACTGGGCGAACTGAGCAGCAGCGGCTTCATCGTTGCCCCACCAAAATTGGGGGGGTTGGAACCGATCCATAGGCACGGCCCCGTAGGCACGGTGCCGGTAAAGACAGGGTTCCATCCATCGGCCTGCGCCTTGGCGATTACCTGCTCGGCTACCTTGCGCCCCAGCGCGAGTCCGGCATCGTAGTCGCTGGGGTATTGCAGACCGGCCAGCACACGCGACCAACCCGCCTCTTCTGCCAGGTTCTGGAACGTCTGCGCTTCTGCCGGCAGAAAATAGGCGAGCACGCTCGCCGCGGCCTGCGCGGCAGCGGCATGTTCTGACGGATAGGACGGGCTGTCGGGTACGGGCAAGGCCGTCGGCAGCCGGTGATCGCGTTCGCTTGGGCGCTTCCGGTTGTAGAAGTACTTCGACTCCCAGGCCGCGATCGTCGCGTCATACATGGCGAGGCCCACGTAGGCGTACACGCGACTGATATTCGTAGTCGTCGGGACACCCGCAAGCGCACGTTCATTGATCAGGTCGATCCAGCGGTAGGCCGGCGCGCCAGCATCCCAGAATGCAATCCGCTGCTGGATCTGCGCATCGTTGTGGCTCACCAAGGCCGCAAGCGCTCTCAATTCGGCTTGCGTGTCCGCCGATCCCGGCGGTGGCGGGACGCGATAATCGGCGCCGGAAGAGATCACCCACGTTTGCCAGTTACCTGCATTCGGCTCGATTGCACCGTCGGCTCGGGCCCTCAACGGCAGAATGACCGCCAGAGCCACCAACACCACTAACAGCTGTCGCGTTTTCATTGTCATCTCCTCGCGCCCGAATCGCCGAACGCCAACGGCGACGCGATCGGCGTCGCAACGACCATGCTTGCTGTCGAGTAAGGAATTCGCATGCTTTCTCCCCAAGAATGGTGGTTCGGACGCAGACGACTACGGTACAGGGGCCGCCGCCGAGGAAGGCGCGCACGCAAAAACAAACGTTCTACCGTCGCCTTCGAATATCCAGCCCGCGGCACGCATTTGGTCGAATACTTCCGCGCTCGTTGTCAGGCGGTGAAGGGGCGCGCCTGATTTGGTGTCGGGGTACGAAGGCGGTGGGTATTTGCCGTCGTTGTAAAGACGATAGACGGCGGTCGTGTCCATCGGGCAGTTGCCGTAATCGTCCGGAAGCGACAAGTAGAAAGCGATCCCCTCGGATTGCCAGCCTGGTTGCTTTTTCAGCCCTGCACACTCGGTTTCATAAGGTGTGTAGAAATGTTCGCCGAAGGCCGTGTCAAAGAAACGGCACGTTTCGAGTGCGCCGACTGGGGGATTTTTCCAAACGGTAAATGTTTCCCCTGTGCGATGCCACATGCCGCCAAAGGCGCCCTCGTCCAGTGACCTGATCTCATTGGGCGACGATGTGACGAAGTACGAACTGACGTATCCATGTCCGCCCGGCTGGCCATAGATATATTCGACAGCCATATACACCAACGCCGCCGTGCGCACGACGATGGCGCCACTCGCATGGCTGAGTTCATCGTGATACGTGAAGACGCCAGGTATGTTGAACGTGCGAGTAAAGCTCATACCACCGGAAGGCGCTCCATCGCCGCCCTCATCGTCGCAGCCACGCGCGCAGCGAAACGACCCGTCATCTGCCACGACATTGTGTGGGCCGGTATCTATGGCATCGATGTAGGCATAAAAGCAGACGCTGTCTCCGGCAGAAATCGTCAGCTGACTAGGCTGGAAACCATCGAGGTCGTCGCCAATACTCACTTCGTAGTCACATCCGAAAGCAGACGAGGCGGACAATAGCAGCAGGGGGAAAAACATTCGCGCTATCTTCATGATTACGCTTCCTCGTCGATACAACGGTTCGGCGACTTGTCGGCGGCCCGCCCGCTGAACATTGATCACGGCGCGTCGCGACGTCCAAAATGCCGCAATGGCGTCCAACAACCACTCGCCTCAAATGCTATTGTCGAAAATATTTATAGCCCTCCCCTAGGTGCTCCACAATTCATCGGAATGCATAAGCAACCCGATATACCCGCCTACCAATAGGCAGGCACACCTATATCGGATTGGCTAATCACAAGTGGCGCACAGGACGCTGCTGATTTCTGGCGCTCAAGTGGCACGCGATGCGCTTCCACTAGTTCACTATCGGCGGTCGCATGCGATATGAAGGTGTCGACTTGAGGGGCGATACCGGACTCCGTCCGAAGTAAAGCGGACATCGCTACTCCGATGGGATGCCACCCCCCACGCACATGGCAACAGCGTTTGGACCGTACCCTTCGGCGATGTAACCTTTGGCTTTCATAACGTCGCGGATTGCAGACGAGCTTGTGTACCGATGGTTGGAGTCCAAGCGCCCGTTCCACAAGCGATACACCGGCATTTGGTCATAAAGGCATTCGCCGGTTTGCGCGTTCGGGAGCGACGCATAAAACGCCTTGTCGGTCTCCAACACGTAATTTGGGAGTGCTTGTGCAGCTGCGCATTCGCCAGAGGACACGGAGAAGAAGTGCGAGTCGCCGACTGCCGGTGGAATCCAATAGCGACACACTGGAAGCAGGTCGGGTGGTTTGTCGAACCATTGGCGAAGGTTGGATATGTACGCGGGAAACGATTCTCCTGTCCGGCTCCAGCCAGGCGTTCTATGCGAGTCAAGCGCATCGATGTCGGGCTGAGAGCCAGTGATGAAGTAGTGGTCCAGCGAGGCGTTGTAGTACTCGATAATTGGGTCAATCGGGACGCCAAGGCCCGTGAAAAGGCCCAAAAATGACCGAAATATCATCGCTGCAGTCAGAGGAGGATTTGAGGCAAAAGTATTGTCGCGCAGCAGCACTGCATGTCCGTCAGCAGGCAGAACCGGGTATGCCCATGTGTCAAAACCCGCGAAATAAAGCGTGCCGCCATCCGTTGGTATGAATCCAGGCGGCAACGCGAAATCGACTGGTGGCCCGAGCGTGGTTCCCACCATGACGTATCGGCCCGCAGTGTTCGAATCGGGCAGGTCGTTCGGGAAAGTGACAGTCTTCACTACCCCGCTTCCGGATTTGACAACAAGGGTCAGTCCCGTGAAATGGTGTTGATCATTCAGCCCCGAAAGCTCCTGCAGCTGAATGTATTGGAATAGTCCCGCTTGATCGGTGAACATCGCGGTCATGCGGAACGAGTTGATCGGAATTGTTCCATAGAGTTCGGCGCTATTGATGACGCCAATCGCGTCTCGTCCTCCAGCAACGAGTACCCTGCCGTCGAGCAGCCGGGTAGCCGTATGGGCGTAACGCGGGATTAGCAGGCCGCCTGTGGGCTCCCAACGCGAGCTGTTTGGGTCATAGAGTTCCGCGCTTCCAACGGGAGGTAAGATGCCTGGCCCACGAGGGATCCCGCCGGCTACAAGCACACTGCCGTTCGCGAGCAATGACGCAGTGCAAGCCTCGCGGGCGGTCCGAAGGCTTCCTGCTGCGTTCCAATGCTCCGTCGATGGATCGAAAAGCTCGGCAATTGCTAGAGAACCTCCTGCCGCCAACACCAAGCCATTCGGCATCAACGTCGTGGTGAACAGCCCTTGCAGGGGGCCCGCGCCGTTCGTCCCCTTCCATGTTCCGGAAAGCGGGTCATAGAGTTCGGCGCTACCGATATCTACGCCAAAGGGATCCCATCCTCCAGTTACCAAGACGCGGCCATCCTGCAGAAGTGTTGCTTGATGAGCCACCCGTGGGTCCGCGAGACCAGCGATGGTTCTCCAATCCCCAGTGGCCGGTGTGAAGAGCGCCCCCGTGGTCAAGAATTTTCCGGCACTGTCGCTTCCGCCTGCGATAAGTACACTTCCGTTTTGCAGCAGCGTCGCAGTACTGTCACTCCGTCCGGAGATCGAGCTTGTCTTGCTCCAGGTGTTGGTGAGGGGATCGTAAAGTTCCGCAAAGTCCGGAACATAATTTTGGAACCCGCCCCCTCCCCCCACGACCAAGACCCGCCCATCCTGCAGCAGCGTCGCCGTGTGGCCTGCGCGAGGTGCGTTGAGCGGAGCCGCATGACTCCATGTCCCTCCAGCCGGGTCGTACAACTCCACGCCCGCAATGCCCTTGCTGCCGTCCCATCCTCCTACGACCAGCACCTTGCCATTGGCCATTAATGTCGCCGTGTGGAAAACCCGCGGTTCAGCAAGGCTTCCCGTAAGCATCCAACGCGGACCAAGCGGTGTCGCGGCTGCTCCAAGATTGGGCGGGCCCGGAGTTTGGCCGGAGCACGGTGCGACAAACGCAGGCGGCAGCCAAGCCAGCATGAGCACCAATCCAGCGGCACCGGAATGTCTGCGAGTCCACATATGTGCGTCTCCTGCCAAGCGCATGTCGAGCTGCCCACATCTTTCCGATATTTGAAGGCAGCATCCAATCGGAGTCAATTCTCAATACTGAGTACGCACGGTTCGCCGCGCTGATTTGAGCCTGCTGGACCATTTGGACATCCGCTGAATACTATCGGTGGCTCGCGTCACGCATCTATACCTTTCGGCATACGCCAAAAGTAGAAGCGAACCCGACCGGTATTGACAAGTGAGGCCCTGCGGCCCTCCAATCAGCTTGCAGATGGCACTCAGCGGTGCCGGCATGCGGGCGCCGCCGGATAAGCGATAACAACGAGGTGTAGACCACCGATGAAGCAAGCGACGCCCGCTTCGCTCGCCTGCGCGCTGCTCTGCGTTGTCTTGCACTGCCGACCGGTGCTCGCGCAGGAACTCTCCGAGCGTGAGTTTCTGACAGACTTTCCCACCGTGTTGTCGGCATCGCGCCTCCGTCAGAACATTGCCGACGCGCCACAGGCCGTCACGGTCATCGACCAGGAAACGATCAGGGCATCCGGCGTTCGCCTTATCCCTGAGTTGTTCCGCATGGTGCCTGGCTTCAACGTCAGCTATTCAACTCGCGTCAAAGGCCAGCAACCCATTGTCAGTTATCACGGACTCGGCCGCGAATATTTCTCGCGCCTCCAGGTATTGATCGATGGTCGATCGATGAACAACGCGACACTGGGTGGCGTCGACTGGAACGACTTCCCCCTCGCGCTGGATGATATCGAGCGCATCGAGGTCGTGCGCGGGCCGAGTACGGCCTCTCATGGCATCGGCGCATTTCTCGGCACCATCAATTTCATCACGAAGCACCCGGCACTGCAGCGCGGAACCTTTGCGACGGTCAACGCTGGAACTAACAATATCCTTGACGGCGTGGCGCGCTACGCGGGCGGCAAGGATGGCTTCGAGTACCGGATCACCGCGGAACACCAGTCGGATAGCGGTTTCGCGAACATCGCCGACAACAATGCGCTTAACTTCGCCACCTTCCGGTCGGACTTGCAGTTGACACCTATCGACAGCGTGATGCTCCAGGCCGGCGTCACCAATCGGACCAGCGGCGTGGGCACTGGAGCCCTCTCCGACCCTTCGCGCAACGCCCGCTTCCAGACCGGTTACGCGCAGCTCAAGTGGGAACGCAGCCTGGACGCCGACAACGGCTTTTACGCGCAGATCTACTACTACAGCTTCAACCTGCATGATCGGTTCCAGACCGAGCCGCTGCCGCCATTCAACGACGAGCGCTTTCCACTGGACGACAGTAGCTCCGTGCGCCGTACCGATCTCGAAGTTCAGCAGAACTTCACTCTGGGCCCGGCGTGGCGTGGCGTATGGGGCGGCAGTCTGCGCGAGGACGTTGCGGAGGGACCGTTGCTCCTCCGGCAGGCAGAGCGGTTACGTGTCGGGCGCCTGTTCGGGCATCTCGAGTGGCGCGTCACGGACGCCATGCTCGTCAATATCGGGGGCATGCTCGAGAATAATGACCTGACCGGCACGGATGTTGCGCCACAGGTCTCCGTCAACTACCACGTTGCTCCGGATCATGTCATCCGGCTCGGCGTTTCCAAGGCGCTGCGCACGCCGACACTGTTCGAAGAAAAGCTTCCTAGCTCCATCATCATCGGGCCTCCGCCAGGCACGATCGTCATCACCCAGGGCGGTCTGCAACCCGAGTCGATTGTCGCCACCGAGGTGGGCTACCTTGGTGCGTGGCCGCAGTGGCGTGCGACGCTGGATGTCAAAGCCTTCTACGAGACGCTACACAACCTCATTCACCTGACCAACGAAGGAATCACTTTTCCGCCGTCGCCGCGAACCGTCGTGAACGGCGACGACGTGCGGCAATGGGGCATCGAGGGACAATTCGTCTGGCGTCCCTTCCCGCAAAGTTCGGTAGCGATTTCGGCGACGCATCTTCAGGCTGACAGCGATGATCGCTTCGGCAGCTATTCGGAGTCGGCGCCGCGCAACACCCTGCATGTGCTGATGACGCAGCATTTTGCGGAAACCTGGGATGCGAGTCTGACGTTTCACCAGCAAAGTGCCTACAAGCCCATTGGCGTGCCGGCCGTACAGCAGGGCTTCAGTCGCGTCGATATTCGCGTAGCGAGGAATTTTCCTTTCGAACGCGGCACCGCGGAAGTTGCTCTTGTTGTCGAGAACCTGTTCGACAGGCACTACACGGAGTTCCGCCCGGAGAATTTCGCGGAGCGCCGAGCGTGGCTGACGGTGGGAGTCAAGTTCTAGCGCGGAATGCCTGAATTGTCCGCAACCATCCTCCTACGTCCTTGCATCAGGCTCTGCCTGTTCGCGGTGTTTGCAGGAGCTTGTGCCTTGGGAACGCGCGCACGCGCGGACACTTTGTTGGTGCTGAGCGATCAGGCCGCAACCTACCAGCAAGTGGCCGACGAGTTGCGCGCGGGCATCAAGTCACAGCGCGGCAGCGAGCGGGTCGACGTGGTGAGTTCCGAGCACGTCATGACTGCGGACGACCAACTTCTCAAGAATTACGATCTTGTAATTACGGTCGGCCTTGCCGCGGCGCGGAGCGTCGTCGCTCGTGAAACAACGCTGCCTGCGATACCGCCCACGCTATGCCTGCTGATTCCCCGCCAGGCGTTCGAACGGCTCACGCCGCGTCGCGGAGATGGCAGGCCACACCGACTTTCGGCTGTTTACATAGACCAGCCACTGTCGCGTCAGCTCGATCTGCTGCGCATCGCCCTCCCCGGCCGCATGCGCATTGGGGTCGTGCTCGGCCCGACTTCCGCCGAGCTCGCAAAGGACTTGCGCGAAGGCGCCCGAGAACGCGACGTTGCCGTTGACATCGCCGAAATCGCGGAATCCGCAGCAATCTACAGTGCATTGCAGCGGGTACTGCCGGCGAGTGATGCATTGTTGGCGCTACCCGACCCAGTCGTGTTCAATGCCTCAACGGCATATGGAATGATGCTGACCAGCTATCGCGCGCAGGTGCCGGTGATCGGCTTCTCCGAAGGTCTGGTCAAGGCCGGTGCATTACTGGGCCTGTATTCAACGGCGAGCCAGGTGGCCAGGCAAGGCGCGGAAATTGCCGGACGCTTCCTGACGGGCGACGCTGCATTGCCGGCGCCGCAATATCCAAGGTATTTCGCCGTTAGCGTAAACCACACCGTCGCGCGTTCCCTGGGAATTTCGCTGGACGACGATGCCACGCTTGCTTCAAAGTTAGCCGCCCGCGGTGACGGCCGGCAGGCTCCACTCCGTCCGACCTCCGTCGATTCCGCAACCCCAGGGAAGGCGCCATGAAGAAATGGGGCATCCGCGCGCGCGTCCTGTTCTTGGCACTTTTGCCAAGCGTCACGATATTGCTCACGTTGGTCGGCTATTTCACCTATATGCGTATCGCCGAGGTCGACGTCGTGCTCGCGCAGCGAGGCAATTCGCTCGCGCGGCAACTGGCGCCTGGCGCAGAGTTCGCACTGTTCGCGGGCGACAGCTCCGCCCTTGACCGGCTCGCCCAATCGGTCGCCAGAGAAGCTGGTGTCGCCAGCGTGACGATTACCGATGCGCGTGGCCAAGTCGTGGCCGGTGCCACGTCTACCATCGCAAGGAACGGTGACGCGACCGCACGATTCACGCAGCCGGTCCTGGCGACGCGGCTTGACACAGCGGACGTTCCTGAACAGATGGGACCGAGCAGTGCGCCGGCAAAAGTAGGAGGAATCACGGTCGCCATGTCGCGTGCGTCGGCACGGGCTGACCAGCGGCATTTGTTGATTGTGGGGTTGGGCATTGGGTCAGCCTCTCTGCTGCTTGCCGTTGTTCTCGCACTGGGCATTGGGAACAGCGTCATCCGCCCAATTCGACGCTTGGCCGGGGCCATGGAGAAGTTGAGCCGCGGAGCGCACGTCGAGCCATTACTATCGGAGGGCGGTGGCGAATTCCGCGCACTGAACGAAGGCTTCAACGACATGGCAAAGCGCTTGCAGGCGGACACCAAGGCGCTGCAAGCGCGAATCGAGATCGCGACACGCGAACTCGTCGCGCAGAAGGACGCTGCTGAACACGCCACACAGGCGAAATCGCGCTTCATCGCCGCGGCCAGTCATGATCTGCGCCAACCGCTACACGCCATAGGCTTGTTTACCGCAACGTTGCAACGGCGAACGCAGGGAAGCGAAATCGAGACCATCGTGAGCGATCTTGCCAAGGCAGTGTCGGCAATGGAGCGGCTATTCGACACCCTGCTCGACATATCGAAGCTCGATGCAGGAACGCTCGTCGTTGAACCGCGGCCCTTCCGGCTCGGCGGTCTTTTTGCGCAGGTGTACGCCGAGCACGCCGATGCTGCGACGGAGAAAGGCCTCCGCCTGGCAGTCCGGCCAACTAGCGCCGTGCTCGTTACGGACGAATTGCTGCTGCACCGCCTACTTTCCAATCTCGTTGCCAATGCCATACGGTATACGAGCCAAGGCACAGTATTGCTGTGCTGCAGGCGTCGCGGCGCCGCTTGGCAGATCGAAGTGCGCGACAGCGGCATCGGGATTCCTCCCGAAAAGCAGAGCGAAGTTTTCCAGGAGTTCTACCAGATCGGCAATGCCGCGCGGGATCGCAATCGTGGGCTCGGACTAGGGCTGGCGATCGTCACCCGTATCGCACGCTTGCTCGAGACCGAGGTCTCGCTCCGTTCCGCGCCAATGCGAGGGTCCGTGTTCTCACTGCGCATTCGCGCAGGCGAGGCTCACTGGGTTCATGAGACCACGAGGAGCGATTCCACGCTGGCGCGGCCGGGACAACCATTGCCGGCGATCCTGGTTGTGGACGACGATCCTCTGGTTCTCGCCGGAAGCAAGGCGCTATTGAGTGAACTTGGATGCGAAGTGACCCTCGTCGGCGATGCCACAGGCGCTCACGCGGCAATAGCTATGGTGCCCGGCAAGCCGGTGCTTGTCCTGTGTGATTTGTGGCTATCAGATGTCCTGAGTGGAATCGACCTGCTGCGACAGTTGGCGAGCCTGACCGACGCACCTTTTTCCGGTATCTTGATCACCGGAGATACACGGCCCGAGACGATTCGGTCGGCAAATGACGCGGGTTACCCACTTCTGCACAAGCCTGTTGCTCCAGCCAAGCTCCGCGCCGTGTTGACGCACTTCGCATGGAAGATGCGCAAGATGACAGATGCAGGCACTTGCGATGAAGATTCTGCTGGCTGACGATCACGCGTTGATCCGGTCGGGACTGCGCGGCGAACTCGCTGAGCTCGACACGGCCATTGACTTTGTCGAGGCCTGGGATGCCGTTACGCTTCAACAGATATTCGACACGCACCCCGACATTGACTTGGCTTTGGTCGACCTGAACATGCCCGGAATGAGCGGTGCGCGGACAATCGATGGCCTGCGCATGGCCCATCCCACGGTGCCCCTCATCGTACTGTCCGGCGTCGACGGCGGGGCCGAGGCGCAGGCGGCCCTGCGCGCCGGCGCCGCGGGATTCATTCCAAAGTCAGCAAATTCCAAGGTCATGCTGCAGGCAATCCGCCTGGTTCTCGCTGGCGGGCAATACCTGCCGCCGCAACTAATGAGTATGCTCGAACCGCCGGGGTCGGGGTCGGCAGCGACACCGACTGACAGAATTGGGTTGTCGGAAAGCGAACGCCGCACGAATTCCGGTCGTCTGGATCTTCTCAGTCCACGGCAACGGGAAGTTTTTGCGCTGCTGGCTAAGGGACTATCGAATAAGTCGATCGCCCGCCAACTGAACGTCACCGAAGGCACAATCAAGAGCCATGTCGCGACAATTTTCGACGTGCTCAATGTGCACAACCGGGTATCTGCGGTGGCCGAGGCGCGGCGGTTATCTACTGATTCCCTGCGCGACAAGGACGTTTGACAGACGGGTGAAAAGTCTCACTGATGCGCAGGCGGACTCACTCGCACTTCCTCTTTTGCCAAGGACCATATGAGTAGCGTGTCGCGCTTTTACGACGACTTGGCTCCCGATCATCACCTGATATTTGATGACTGGGAGACGAGCCTGGCGTGGCAGGGCCGTGTGCTAACTAACATCATCCAGTCGCAATGGCCCGCTCACAATACTGTTCTAGATGTTTCGTGCGGCATCGGAACCCAGGTCTTGGCGCTTGCGATGAACGGCTTCCAGGTCACCGGCTCTGATCTTTCTCCCCGCGCGGTCGAGCGGGCCAGAATTGAGGCAGAGCGGCGCAATCACCGCACCGACCTGACCGTATGCGACATGCGGCAAGCCTTTGCCCATCATGGCGGAGGGTTTGACCTTGTCATCTCCTGTGACAATTCGATACCACATTTGCTGACGGACGCCGACATCTCGACAGCATTGGGTCAAATGTTTGCATGTCTTCGACCAGGTGGCGGCTGTCTCTTGACCGTTCGCGACTACGATCAGGAGCCGCGTGGGAAGAACATCATTAAACCAATTCGTGCGTTTACTCGCAATTCGGTTCGCAATTTAGTCGTGCAAGTGTGGGATTTCGAAAAGGATCATTACGACGTGACAATGTTCATTCTGGAGGAGACGCTGGCAAGCCACAACGTTCGGACCCGGAAAATGCGATCACGCTATTACGCAATTGGCGTGAACAGTATTCTCGCAATGATGGACGCGACGGGCTTCCAACGTGCAACCAGGCTTGATGGCGTGTTTTATCAGCCGGTACTAGTAGGTACAAAGCCCAACTGAGCAGGTGTTTCGCTTCAGTCGCGGCGGTAGCGCTCGCTCGCTTCGCTGGAGGCCGCTGTAACGTCTCCTACTTCGCCGGACCTTGTACCGCCGGCGCTTGCGAGCCTTCTACCTTGTCTTGAGAGCCCATCACCGGTGCCGTCGGCGTGGTCGGATAGGGCATTTCCAATTGCGGCGAACGCGCCATGGTGCCGTTGTTCATGGTCGAACATGCACCGAGCGCGAGAACCACGATTACCGCTGCCACACTTCGCTGGATCATAAACATGACTAATCCTTCCTCGAAGTCGCTGGAAGTGCCAGCCGCACGGCTCTGACGATACCGAGTCACCGGCGCGATTGCTGCAGGGCTGCTCATTAAAAGCTGGTAGGGCGATCCCTACAACACGCAGCCTCATGGTCAGAACGAACAAAAAACGGCCCCCGCTCGGAGGCCGTCACTATTGGGTTTGTTGAGGTGGTGCGCTTGACAGTACGACATCGATTGCAGCCAGATCGACGAATGGATCGTTCCTAGGAGCGTTGCTCTCCCCTCGAGTGCTCTTCCTGCAACTGCGGGAATATGCCCTGCTTATAGAACATTAGTGCCGGAAGGTCACCGGGATAAACGTTGTTCCTTTGCGCGTAATACTCGATCAACTGGTCTGAATCCGACTGATAGCGGCCAGGCTCTACCTCGACAGTCGGAAATGTCGCTGGCTCGTTGGTTGCCGCGGCCAGCTTGAGCTTGACCCGTTCGAACGCGGCGTTTTTTGGGTCGCACCTGATTACTTCGATGCGATCGAGCAGCCCGGCCTCGGCCATGAACAGTAGATACTTGAACGAGTATGGGCAATCCACCTTCAGGTACGCCTTGGGGGTGAATGGCTTCCGATCCATAGGTCCTTCTCCAAAACGTCGCGCGGACGGACAACTCGCCCAAGCAGTGCGCTGAGAATAATGCGGCGGTTCAGTGCGCTCCAGGTGTTGCCGAGTTACTTGGCGGGCGCGTCCGATTTCGACGATTCGTCAGACGACTTCTGATCGGGCGCGGCGCGATCCATCACATTGGTCGGGCCATGTCCGGCAGCCTTCTTCTTCTCGGCTACCGTTTTGTCGGTGGGAGTCGCCTTATCCATGATCGCAGTCGGAGGATGTTTCGCTGGCGGCGTTTGGGTCGCACCGTTGTTCGCCGGCAATCCGCCTTCGGCATCGTCGCCCTTGGTCCAGGACTGTTCGTCGGACTGCGATTTCACGACCTGCGCTGGCGCACCCTGCTCTATATTTCCAGCCGCGTCGGCGAATGGGACTGAACACATCGTCATCAGTGTCAACGAAGTTGCCGTCGCGAGAGTGATTCTGTGCATTTTGCCTCCTTACCGTTGAATCTCCCCCGGCGGGCGCTGAATCGATCTTGCCGTCTGCCAGATGAAGGTCCAGGCCGCATGGGTAGAATGGCTGAACCGTCGATCCTCTTGTATCGGTGTCCCTCTGAGATGTCCGTAGGAAGGCAACAGACTTCCTCAATGCGGACGTAAAAAGATCCACCTTACGGCCGACGAAGGCTAGTTCCGTGGGAGCCGCTCGCGATGCGTGACGTTCGATCGCTGGCTTACTCGTTCACGCGAAGCAGAAATAGGAGGGTGATTCCGAGGCCTCGTAAGCTAGAGCGCGGCGATCGGAGGGCCGGCCGGATCGCCGAGCCACGCTTCGGCGTACGCGCGACGAGTGCGCCTCTCGGCGGCCGTGTCGCCCTTCAGACGGTACGTCTCCGCGAGCCCCGCCAGCGCCCAGCCATTGCCGCGTACGCGCGACAGCGATTTGCGGAACGCTGCTTCCGCGTCGTCGAGCTTGCCCTGCCGCAAGTAGACAGAGCCTAACGACTGGCGGATCGGGTAATACCAGTAGGGTGGCTCCATGTAGGCGAGCGCGTCTTCGACCGCGATCGCCTCCTCGTAGGCCTTCGCCGCGCCCGGAAGGTCGCCTTGTGCGTCGGCGAGGCGCGCGACCGCGACTAAGCGCGCCGTCTGCACGATCTCCTTACCCGGCACTGCCCACTCGGTGTAGGGCTTGAAATCGGCCTTCTGCTCGATCGCGGCGATCGCGGCAATCTCGCGCTGTGCGCCCGCCGCGTCCTTCTTCGTCGCGAAGGCCAGCGCGCGTGCGTAGTGCGCCAACGCGGATACCAGCACCTGCTCCTTCGGCGGTTCCTTCAAGGCCAGGATCGCCTCAGGCGGGCTGAAGAGCGCATGGGCCAGGTAAGGTGCGGCCTTGATGGGTTCCAGCACCGCGAACTGCGCGATCACCGTGTCCGATAACGACGCGTCGAGTTTGCCCGCAGCATCAATCGCGGTCGGGCCGTCGCCACCCATCTGTGCCGAGACCAGTACGAAGTGGATGTTGTGTGGATAGTAGGCCGACTTGTACATTGGGTCCGAGGGCGAGGTGCTGAAGTACTTTTCGTCGACGGCCATAGCGCGCTTGTTGATTTCCAGCGACTCTTTGTACAGACCAACGCGGTAGAAGATGTGGGCAGGCATGTGCACGATGTGGCCCGCGCCAGGAATCAACGCGGCCAGGCGTCGCGCGTGCGGCAACGCGCGATCGGGATTCGACGAAGCCTCGACCGCGTGGATGTAGAGGTGGATCGCTCCCGGGTGATTTGGATTGCGTGCGAGCACCTTCTCCAGCGCAGCGAGCAACTCCGCGGCGCGGCCCTTGGGCTTCGCGCCCCCCGCCTCCCAGTAATCCCAGGCCTGCGTGTCCATCACGGACTCGGCGTAAAGCGTGAGCACCGTGTCATCGCCCGGGTACCTCTCGGCCACGGACTTCATCGCATCGGCGAAGGCCGCGTCGAGCGCGGCACGTTCGGCCTTCGGGTCCGCCGAGTAGCGCTTCTGGAGAGCCGCAATCAATGCGCGATCCTTCGCCGGCGCAGCGGGCGCCAATTCGACTGCTTTGGCAAGCGCGGCAAGCGCCGGCGCCACCGCCTCGGGCATCATCGGCGCGTTGATGTTCGGGCCCAGCACCATCGCCTCCCCCCACCAGGCCATCGCGAGTTTCGGGTCTGCCTTCTGCGCGGCCTGGAAGGCGCGCTGCGCCTCGGCGTGGTTGAACGCGAAGGCCCAGCGGATGCCCTGGTCGAAGTAGGCCTGCGCCTTCGCGTCGCGCGTTCCTACCTTGAAGGACAGCGTGCCCAGGTTGTCGTACAGCGGGACTTCGCCGCCCGCAGCCTGCATCGGCTGCGGCTTGAAGGGTTTGGTCTCCGCCTGCGCGAGGACCAGCGTCTGAAGCAAGGCCGGACGTCCGACCGGCGGTCCGCAAAACGTCCTGTCATCGAGCAGCGGATCGAACGCGTCTTTGCCGCCAACGCCGACGCCGGGCGTGAGCGCGAACGCGCCGACCGCGGCAAGGGCCAGTACCATGCGCAAGTCACTTGCCTTCATGGGCGTTCCTTTCGTAGTCCAGCGGACGACCGCGACGACTTATCTTTTGCGCATCCTACGGCTGCTGTCAAGTACGAGCGAGCCCGTCGTCGCCCGGACCGCCAAATTGGATTATCCGACGTCAAATTGCAGGCCGTGAATTAGCGGGTCGCGACCGAACTGTAGGTGAAGTCGTCGAACGAGGTAACACTGTCCGCCTTCGTCCATACGCCAACCGATCCCGACCCGCTGATGTGGTGATCCTCCTGTTCGATATAGAACTTGCCGTCCAGAGCGACGCGTATGCTCTTCCCGGCAAATTCCACTCTCAATGTGTGCCACTCGTTCTTTGCCACCGGTGCGTTGACATAACTGATGGTGCTACGTCGTCCCATCTGAGTGAAGTAAAGCGAGACGTTGTCCTCCAGCGCGTTGGCACGCGCGACGTAATAGTTGTCACCGTCTTTCCACCGCCAGACCAGCCCGCCGGCGGCATCCTCATGGCCAGAGATCGGTTTGAACTTAACCTCGACCGAGCCGTTCTCGATCGAGGTATCGCTCTTTACGCACCACGGGAACGTTCCGCTCCCTGATTGCTTGAGCACGTTTGGGGGAGTGGGCGCCGTGCCGTCCTTCTCGACGGTCCACTTTGGCGACCCGCGCCCAGTCACTCCGGACTTCCACCCCGCGGGTGGCGCGCCCGCCTTGTCCTGATCGAAGTTCACTGTTTCAGCCATTGCTGTTCCTCCTGGTATTCCGAATACGCACAAACCGCTGATCAGCGACATGAAGAGATTCTTCATCGTCGGGCGCCTCATGCGTTCATCTTGACCGGCGCGCCGACGGCCTTCCAGCCGGAATGGCCAACCGTCATGTAGCGGGCGTCGAAGCCCGCATCGCGCAGTGCGATCGCGGTGCGGCAGCCGACATGAAAGCCGTAGGCGCAGTACACGACAACCGGCTTCTCCTTGGAGAGCTCGCCCATCCACTCGTCGACGCGCTCTGGGTCGCGCCAGGCAACGCCTTCGGCTATATCTTGTTGGCGCGAAACGAAGTGTTTTGGCCGCGTGTCGATGAGCTGCAGCGGCTTGCCTTCGGCCAGCATCTTTCGCACCTCCTCGACGCCGACGCCCGGCAGGTCGCCGAATTCCTCCTGTACCAGCGGTCGCGGTGGCGCCACCTTGGTCGCATCTTCGTAGCGTCCCTCGACGGCTTGCCAATCGATATTGCGCAGGAACGCATCCACGTAAGCCTTCGCGTTTGCACCAAAGTCGATGTGGTAAGCGTGTTCGTACATGTCGAGTGCGAGCACCGGGATACCACCAGGGATCGCTTGGCTGTGGTCGCTCGCATATTGGTTGATGAGTCGGCCATCCCGTGGCATCCAGGTGAGAAGCACCCAGCCCGAGCCGCCGCCCAATGCATAACCCATCGCGGAAAACTCGGTGCGCCAGCGCTGAACCGACCCGAAGTCGCGCGTGAGCGCTTCGGCTATGGCGCCTTTCGCCTTGCCATCGCCGCCCATGCTTGCAAAATAGAGTTCATGCAACAGCGTGGAATTGAGCGCGATCAGTTCCTCACGCTTCAAGCCATTGATCACATATCCGGGTGTCGTAGCGAAGTCGAGCGACTCGAGCTGCTCGGTGATGGCATTCAGGCGTCGCAACGCTCCGCCATAGTTGTTCTCGTAGTGGCTCTCGATGAGCTTTAGCGAGAGGCCGCTCAACGTCCAGGGACGGCAGTAAATCTGCTTCAGTTGATAGCGCATGACGACACCTCCAAGCACAAGGTTGCATTGCGCCCGGACGGATTGCCAGCATGGTTGGGTGCCCGCATCCGTCACGCGACGCTCACAGGATTGGACGGGGCACCGCCTTGGAGGGATAAAACCCGGGGGTCCTGTCAACCCCCAGAAAATACATTACTCCTTTGCGTCGCTTTTTTCAAGAAAACGGTCCACACGGTGGCCGCGATTCTTTGGTTTGGCGGAGGTGGCGAGCAGGAGCGCGATATGGCCCGCGCATTGGGTCCTCTGCTTTCAGTAAGGTGTCGGGAGCCCCCGATCCGCACCTCAAGCGTTCGGCCGACGCGTCGCGCCGGACGGGCTGTGGCCGGTCATCGTAGTTGCTGTGGACCGGACGTTGGGTGCAAAATTTCCGCGGCGCCTCCGACTCCCCATCCTTCCAGACCACAGTGCCTTGCACGTGGTTCTCCGACTGGCGCCCTGCCTTGCACGACGCAGTAATTTTGAGCGCAGGAAATTGGAGGATGTGAACCATGCTCTTTCCCTAAACAGGTAGGAGGGTCACCATGAAGTCTAAAAGGAATTCCACGCATTGGTTCTCGGTCGCGCTTGCCGTCGGGCTTATGGTTTCCGGTATCCCGGCAATCGCCGCCGGCCCGCCTTCCGGGCTGGACGTCAGGGTTGTCAACACTCCGCTACCCGTTCAAGGAACGGTGGCAATCAGCAACCTTCCTACCCCGGTCGCTACCCAGATCGTAACGTTGAAAGCTGATCTTTCGGAAATAGGCGCATGTCCGGGCTTTGGCGGTAAGACGGGCAATTTCAACAAGGTCCTGGCTTCGGATGGATCGAGCGCGGCATTCACCATCCCCCCTGGAACTGTCCTCGTTGTCACAGCAGTTGACCTGTTGGGAATCGAAGTCGCTCCAAACGCCTCGATTCAAACTCGCCTGTTTCGCGGAGGAACCATATTTTCCATTCGTGAATCTATTGCGAGTGCGAGCGGACGGATCTTTCATCGATACGAGTTCCCCTCTGGCGTAGAAGTCGCCAGCCCGCTTTCTGTCTGTACCAACGCAAACGACAACGATCTGGTCACTAGCGGGTTCCTGTACGGATACTTGAAATCGGCTCAATAAAGCCCGTCGGGAGTATGGCGATCGCTATCTCCCCGATGAGGCTCGCACCTGGCTGTGGGACGCCTCGCGAAGCAATTTGACGCCTAACCTGTCGCTCAGCGCGGACGTCCCGCATGCGGGGCTTCGCAGCGGGCCGCCGGTTAGCTTGTTTCGTTAGGCCGCATTCAGGAGTTATCTGTGGAGATCATTCGCCGAGACGAGGTCGGGTCATTCGCCAACGGTGGCGTAACCTCCGAGCAGTTACTTTTCCCGGAGAATTCACGGTCGCAACGCGTGACCATTACCCGAGTAACCGTCGCCCCCGGCGCAAAGAACCCGCCGCATGCGCACGCGGCTTCTGAACAGGTCTGGGTCGCGCTGCGCGGGAGCGGCCTCCTGCTGTTGGAGGGTGCCGCAACTGCGCCATTCGCGGAAGGCGATGTTGT
>Ga0207648_10001203_pt1 | contig 28985 bp, 19 predicted proteins | sample KBSMisM32_FD_184310 | JGI IMG/M metagenome (GOLD analysis project Ga0207648, IMG submission 184310) | Miscanthus rhizosphere microbial communities from Kellogg Biological Station, Michigan, USA - KBS Miscanthus M3-2 (SPAdes) (version 2) | ecosystem: Host-associated > Plants > Roots >... | reverse complement strand
GTGAGGGCAGGGGTGCCCACACGGATCCCGGAGGCGACCATCGGCGAGTTCGTGTCGAAAGGGATCGTGTTCTTGTTGACGGTGATGCCGGCGCGGTCGAGCGCCTTCTCCGCCACCTTGCCCGTGATGCCCTTGGCGAAGACGTCGATGAGCATGAGGTGGTTGTCGGTGCCGCCGGAGACCAGCCGCCACCCTTCGCCCATCAGCGCGGCGGCCAGGGCCTTCGCGTTCTTCACGATCTGGGCCTGGTAGGCCTTGAAATCGGGAGACAGCGCCTCCTTGAAGGCGACGGCCTTGGCCGCGATGACGTGCATGAGCGGCCCGCCCTGCACGCCGGGGAAGAGGAGCTTGTCCGTCTCCTTCGCCCATTTCTCCTGGCAGAGGATCATTCCTCCGCGCGGCCCGCGCAGGGTCTTGTGGGTCGTGGTGGTCACGAACTCCGCGTGCGGCACCGGGCTCGGATGCAGCCCGGCCGCGACCAGGCCCGCGATGTGCGCCATGTCCGCCATGACCACCGCCCCGCACTCGTCCGCGGCCTTGCGCACCGCGACGAAGTCGATGGTCCGCGGATAGGCGCTGGCGCCGACGACCAGGATGCGCGGCCGGTGCTCGCGCGCCAGCGCGGCCATGGCCTCGTAGTCGATCGTCTCGTCTTCCTTGCGCACGCCGTAGGCCACCACCTTGAAGTAGCGGCCGGAGAAGTTGAGCGGGTGGCCGTGGGTGAGGTGCCCCCCGTGCGAGAGGTTCATGCCCAGGATGGTGTCGCCGGGCTGGCAGGCGGTCATGTACACGGACATGTTGGCCTGGGCGCCGGAGTGGGGCTGGACGTTGGCGTGGTCGGCGGAGAAGAGCTGCTTCGCCCGCTGGATGGCCAGGGTCTCCGCCACGTCCACGAACTCGCAGCCGCCGTAGTAGCGCTTGCCCGGATAGCCCTCGGCGTATTTGTTCGTGAGGACGGTGCCCAGCGCCTCCAGCACCGCCTCCGACACGAAGTTCTCGGAGGCGATCAGCTCGAGCTGCGAGCCTTGCCGCCGCGTCTCGTTGCGGATGGCTTCCGCCACCTCGGGGTCCGTGCGCGCAAGGTTGTGCATGGCGGTGATTCCTCCGGAAGGGGCTCAGAGAGACTGTAACAAACGGGCCCCAGGGGTGAAAGAGGATACGATCGCGCGGTGACCCACCTGCCTGTCATAGTCAGCAAACGCGGCGAGAGCCGCGTGCGTTCGGGTCATCCCTGGATCTTCAAGAGCGACGTGGCGCGCGCCGCGGGCGTCGCCCCCGGCTCGGTCGTGCGCGTCCTGGGCCCGACCGGGCGTCCTTTGGGTTTCGCCTTCTTCTCCGCGCAGTCCGAGATCACGCTCCGCATGATCGAGCGCGGAGACACGCTCTCTCCCACCTTCGTCCGCGACCGCCTCCTGGCCGCGCGCGCCTGGCGCGAGGCGATCGCTCCCGGCGTGGAAGCGCTGCGCCTCGTGCACGGAGAAGGGGACGGGCTGCCTTCGCTGATCGTGGACCGTTACGGCGAGTACCTGGTCGTGCAGACGCTCTCCCAGGCCACGGATGCCCGCAAGGCGGAGATCGTGGCGGGTCTGGTCGAGATCTTCCGCCCGCGCGGGATCCTGGAACGGAACGACCCCCGCGTGCGCGCGCACGAAGGCCTGGCCTCCCAGGTCGGGGTGCTGCACGGCGAGGTGCCGGAAACGGTGACGGTGAGCGAGAACGGCGTGCGCCTGGAGGCCGACCTCTGGCGCGGCCAGAAGACGGGGCTGTTCCTGGACCAGCGCGAGAACCACGCCATGGCCCGCGAATACGCGGGGGGCCGGGTGCTGGACGGCTTCACCTACAACGGGGGCTTCGGCCTCGCGGTGGCGGCGAAGGCGGACGAGGTGCTGGCCGTGGACGTCTCCACGGAAGCGGTGGCGCGCGTCCAGCGCAACGCCACCCTCAACGGAGTCACCAACGTCACCGCGCGCGAGGCCAACGTCTTCGACCTCCTGCACGAGCTGGACGGCCGCGGCGAGCGCTTCGACACCGTGATCCTCGACCCGCCCGCCTTCGCCAAGAGCAAGTCCGCGGTGGAGAAGGCGCGCCGGGGCTACAAGGAGATCAACCTGCGGGCCCTGAAGCTCCTCCGGCCCGGCGGGTGCCTCATCACCTGCTCGTGTTCGTACCACGTGCACGAAGGTGACCTGGAAGGGATCCTGGCCGACGCCGCCGCGGACGCGGGAGCGACGGTCAGCGTGGTGGAGAAGCGCCGCCAGGCGCGGGACCATCCGATCCTGCTCGGCGTGCCCGAGACGTATTACTTGAAGTGCTTCGTGCTGCGGAAGCTGGCCTGAGCGTCTCTCAGCCCCGGGCGGCGGGCGGGCCGGGGGGCGTGGCGGCCGCGTCGAGCAGGTCGCTCGGCCGCGGCAGCCGGCCCAGCGTCTCGAACAGGTCCCGCGAGACCTCCGCCACCGCCGCCGTGCGCTTCGCCTCCGCCGGGAACTGGGTGAGGATCACCAGGAAGTAGGGGTTGCGGTTCCCCATGTAGATGATGCCGGCGTCGTGATGCACGGTCGAGATGTTGCCGGTCTTGTGGGCCACGTGCACGTCCCCGGGCAGGCCGGCCGGGATGCCGCTCTTGAAGCGCTGGTCGAGCAGGATCTCGAGCATCTGCGCGCAGATCTCCGGCGACCAGGCCCGGCCTTCCGCGATCACGCGCAGGAGCTTGACCAGTCCGTTGGCGGTCACCTGGTTGTTGATGTTCGCCTTGAAGGCGGCCTCGTCGGAGACACCGCGCAGCAGGATCACGCCTTCGATCTTGAGCTCGTCGAGCGCGCGCTGGATGGCGGGCACGCCCACGACGTCGATGAGCAGGTTGGTGGCGAAATTGCTCGAGGTCGTGATCATGTGGTACGCGAGCTCGCGCACGCTCATGGTGCGGCCCAGCTTCTTGGCGACCTCCTGGGTCGGCTCGAAGTCGAGGTTGAGCGTGAACGACTGCTTGTCGACCATGCTCGTGAACTTGTTGCGGACGTGCACGGGCGCGTCCGCGGTCAGGCGCCCGCGCGCGACCTCGCCGTAGACGCCGAGGAGGACGGCCAGCTTGATGGTGGACGCGGCGTGGAAGAAGGCGTCCGCGTTGTAGGACCAGTTCAGCGTCGTCTGCGAGTCGTAGAACGAGATGCCGAGCCGCTCGAGCTTGTGCTTCTTCTTGATGGCCTGGATGCTCAGGTACAGGGAGTTCTCGACGCGGGCCAGGCTCTCCGGGACGGGCGCGGCCTTGCGGGCGGGAACGGGCTCACGGGCCACGATGGCCTTGCGCCGGTGTCGCATCACCCTTTCGAGTGTAGCCCTAGTCCGGAGAGTGGAACTCGTCGCGCGGGAAGAGATCCAGATTCACGACGCCGCCCGGCGCCGGCGGCAGGGCTTGCGCAATCGCGATATCGGCCCAAACGCCCTCCACCCGCGGCGGGCCGAGATAGGCCACCATCTGGGGGTCGTGGAGGCGCCGCCGCCACACCTCGGGCTGGATCGGGATCGGCGAGCGGCTGCCGATGAGGACGTGGCCACCGGCCACCGCGACCACGAAGGGCAGCGCCGCCCGGAAGGTCGTGTTCACGCGGTCCGTCGGGGCCCACGTCGTCACCATCCCGCCCGGGTTGAGGCGCCGCGCGCAGAGCTGGAAGAACTCGAGCGAATACAGGTTGCCCGCGTAGGGGCTGACCGGCCAGAGGGCGTCCGCCTCGATCAGGTCGTAGAGGGCGCCGTCGCGGTCGAGGGCGTTGCGCCCGTCCGCGATGCGGAAGGTGAAGCGTGGATCGCCGAGGAATCGGCCCAGCCGTGCGGGCGGGTCCGGCAGGTCCAGGAGACGGCCCAGCAGGCGGCGCTGGGGCGCGAAGATCTCGAAGACGGTGACGTGCTGCTCGACGTCGCGGCGGCAGCCGGCGGACGCCGCGGTGTCGCCCGAGCCGAGACCGATGATCGCTACCGCGCGCGGGGCCGGATGCATGACCGCCGCGGCGGCGCCCAGCGTGGTGTGGATCCCTCCGAAGGGCAGGGAGCTGTGCGTCCGGCCGCCCGACCAGACCTGCCACAGACCCTCCTCGCCGGGGATGAGCGCGGCCACGCCGGTGGCATCTTCGTCGAGGAGCGCCGCTCCCTTGGCGGTGCCATGGAAGCGCATCCAGAACGCGTGGCGGCCGGGCAGGGCCACCGCGGCCATGACGAGACCCACGGCCAACGGGAGGAAGGCGCTGCGCCGGCCGTACGCCCGCAGGCCGAGGCCGGCGAAGACGAGACCGATGGCGAGGAGCGCGCGCATCGTGCCCGGAGTGCCGAGAGCGGTGAGGGTGACGAGCCCGACCAGGAGGCTGCCCACCACGCATCCGGCGATGTTCGCCGCTTGCAGCACGCCCGTCTTCCATCCGCTGGTCGCGGCGTCGTCCTGCACGGCCTTCTGCAGGATCGGGAAGGAGAGGCCCATGAGGACCGTCGGCGGTCCGAAGAGCACCACCGGCAGGACCACGTAGAGGTTGAAGGCCCGGACCCAATACATCGCGCCGCCGAGGTTGAACGATCGCGTGCCCCCCCAGACTTCGTAGAACCAGTGGAAATACGGCGTGTCCGGCGGAAGGCGGGTCACGATCGCGAGCATGCCGCCCGAGTACAGGAGGAGGGCACACTGCAGGGCGAGGAAGGCGTGGAGCGGACGACGCAGGCGCCGGACGCTGGCCACGCCGACGAGGGCTCCCGTCCCCGATCCGAGCAGATAGACCGTGAGCAGGGTGCCGAACGTGAAGGCCGTGGACTTGAGGGCCACGTCGAGGACGCGGAACCAGAGGATCTCGAGGGCCAGCGCGCTCAGCCCGCTGAGGGCGTAGAGGAGGAGCCAGGTCCGGAACGATCGCGGCGCTTCATCCGTTTGCGCCCGCGTGTCCGTTCCCGTCTCCGTCTCCGTCCCCGTGCCCGTCTCCGTCCGTTTGGCCGATCTGGCCGCGAGAGCCAGGCCGACCGCGCACAGCCCGGCGATCACATTGGCGGCGACGGCGGCCAGGACCGCCGTCCGAATCCCGTGATGGCGGATGAAGATCCACGGCGTGGCCAGCGCGCCCGCCGCCGCCCCCAGCACGTTGATCGCGTACAGGAAGCCGATCGTCTGGCTCGCGGTGGCCGCGTCGCGCACCATCGCGCGCGTGAGGAACGGCAGGGACATGCCCATCAGGATCGTGGGAAGGGCGAGGCTCGCGAACTGCAGGAAGCCGGCGCGCAGGGGCTCGCCGTACACCGATCCCCAGCGGACGTAGAGCCAGTCGTAGTACAGCGTGCAGCTCAGGGCGCCGAAGGCGGCGATGGCCAGCTCGCAGGCCGCGAAGAGCGCCAGCGCGCGCGAACGCGAGAGGCGGGTGCTGGCGGACGCGCCGAGGTGGCTGCCGAGCCCGAGGCCCACCATGAACGCGGCGACGATCACCGCGATCGAATAGAGGCCCACTCCCGTTTGCAGAGCGAGGATGCGCTGCCACGCGACTTGATACGCAAGCGCCGCGGCGCCACTCAGGAAGAACGCGAGACCGACGATCACCAAACGAAGGTCGCGCAGTACCCCGGGCATGAATCGCGGATCTTACCTTCCGTACGAAACGGGAGCGACTTTCCGTACGAAACGGGAGCTACTTTCCTTGGCTAAACCGCGACCACCCTTCCTTGCTAAACCGTGACCACCCTTGCCAAACCACGACTGACGTACGAGATTCAGGTGAGGCGGCCCGCTCCCATCTCGCTGACAGACCGTTATTTATAATAATGCACTCAATAACATTGACAAATTAACGCTCATGTCCTAACGTCGTAAGGCGGAGGATCGACTCGATGCGGATGGACCAGTTCACCGTCAAGGCTCAAGAGGCCATCTCGGAGGCGCAGACCGCCGCGGAGCGCGCCGACAACCCGGAGGTCACTCCCGAGCACCTGCTGCAGGCCCTCGTGTCCCAGGACGGCGGCGTCATTCCGGCCGTGCTGGGGAAGATGGGCGTGAACGCCGGCGCGGCGACGCAGGAGGTCGAGAAGGCGATCGGCACGCTGCCCCATACGCAGGGAGCGGCGACGCACCTCTCGCCGCGCCTCGATGCCGTCTTCAAGGCGGCGCTCAAGGCCGCGGAAGGCCTCAAGGACGAATACATCTCGACCGAGCACCTCCTGATCGCGCTGGTCGAGAGCAAGACGCCCGCGGGCGAGATCCTGAAGCGCCACGGCGTGACCAAGGACGGAATCCTCAACGTGCTGCGCGACATTCGCGGCAACCAGCGCGTGACCGACCCCCACGCCGAGGAGCGCTATCAGGCGCTCGAGAAGTACGGGCGCGACCTCACGGACATGGCGCGCAAGGGCAAGCTCGATCCCGTCATCGGCCGCGACGAGGAAGTCCGCCGCGTGATGCAGGTCCTCTCCCGCCGCACCAAGAACAACCCCGTGCTCATCGGCGAGCCCGGCGTCGGCAAGACCGCGATCGTGGAAGGGCTGGCCCAGCGCATCGTCTCCGGCGACGTGCCGGAGTCGCTCAAGAACAAGAAGCTCGTCGCCCTCGACCTCGGGGCGCTGATCGCGGGAGCCAAATACCGCGGCGAGTTCGAGGACCGCCTCAAGGCCGTCCTCAAGGAGGTCACGGAGTCGGATGGCGAGATCATCCTGTTCATCGACGAGCTGCACACCGTGGTCGGCGCGGGCGCGGCCGAGGGGTCGATGGACGCCTCCAACATGCTCAAGCCGATGCTGGCCCGCGGCGAGCTCCGCTGCGTGGGCGCCACCACCCTGAGCGAATACCAGAAGCACATCGAGAAGGACGCCGCCCTCGAGCGGCGCTTCCAGCCCGTCTACGTCGGGGAGCCGACGGTCGAGCAGACGATCGCCATCCTGCGCGGCCTGAAGGAGCGCTACGAGGTGCACCACGGCGTGCGCATCCAGGACTCCGCGATCGTGGCCGCGGCCACCCTCTCCCACCGCTACATCGCGGATCGGTTCCTGCCCGACAAGGCCATCGACCTGATCGACGAGGCGGCCAGCAAGCTGCGCATCGAGATCGACTCCGTGCCCCAGGAGATCGACGAGATCGAGCGCCGCATCGTCCAGCTCGAGATCGAGCGCCAGGCCCTCTCCAAGGAGAAGGACAAGGCCTCGCGGGAGCGCCTGGCCAAGATCGAGAAGGAGCTGGCCGACCTCAACGAGCAGTCCGCGGCCCTGAAGGCGGAGTGGCAGCGCGAGAAGGCGGAGATCGAGAAGGTCAAGCAGATCAAGGAGCGCATCGACAAGGTCCGCTTCGAGCTGGAGCAGGCCACGCGCCAGGGCGACCTCAACAAGGCGGCCGAGCTCCGCTACGGGACGCTGCCCCAGCTCGAGGCCCAGCTCCAGGAGGAGGAGAAGCGCCTGTCGCAGACGGGCGGCAAGCGCATGCTCAAGGAGGAGGTGGACTCCGAAGACGTGGCGGAGGTCGTCTCCAAGTGGACGGGCATCCCCGTCTCCAAGATGCTGGAGGGCGAGGTCGAGAAGCTCCTCCGCATCGAGGACCGCCTGCGCGAGCGCGTGATCGGCCAGGACGACGCGCTCATCACCGTGGCCAACGCCGTGCGGCGCTCGCGCGCGGGCCTCGGCGATCCGAAGCGGCCCATCGGGTCCTTCCTCTTCATGGGGCCGACCGGCGTCGGCAAGACGGAGCTGGCGCGCGCGCTGGCCGAGTTCCTCTTCGACAGCGAGAAGGCCATGGTCCGGATCGACATGACGGAATACATGGAGAAGCACGCGGTCTCGCGCCTCATCGGCGCGCCGCCGGGGTACGTCGGCTACGACGAGGGCGGACAGCTCACGGAAGCGGTGCGGCGGCGTCCCTACGCGGTGATCCTGTTCGACGAGATCGAGAAGGCCCACCCGGACGTCTTCAACATCCTCCTCCAGGTGCTCGACGACGGCCGGCTCACGGACGGCAAGGGCCGCACGGTGGACTTCCGCAACACCGTGCTCATCATGACCAGCAACGTCGCCTCCGACCTCATCCAGGAGATGGCGCGCCGCGGCGAGTCCCCGGACCTGAAGGACAAGCTGATGGACGCCCTGCGTCTGACCTTCCGGCCGGAGTTCCTCAACCGCATCGACGAGATCGTGACCTTCCGCGCCCTCGGGGCGGAGCAGATCGAGAAGATCGTGGACATCCAGATGAGGGACGTCCGCCGCCGCCTGGCCGAGCGCCGGCTCGCCGTCGAGCTGACGGACGAGGCGCGCAAGACCCTGGCCGAGCGGGGGTACGATCCGGTCTTCGGAGCGCGGCCGCTGAAGCGGGCCATCCAGCGCATGATCGAGAACCCGCTGGCGGTCGAGATCCTGGCCGGGAAGTTCCGCGAGGGCGACCACATCATCGTCGACACCAGGGACCGCGAGACCTTCACGTTCCGGAAGGAAGCTCCCGTCCCCCAGCCCGCGTGAGCCCGGCGAGAACGCGGGTCAAGGCGTCCGACGACGAGGCCCTGCGCGCTCATCTGAACCGGATCCTCGACTGGGAGGACGCGCACGCCGGCTTCGATCAGGCGGTCGCCGGACTTCCCGCCCGCCTGCGCGGGGTGACGCCGCCGGGCTTCACCCATTCCGCCTGGCAGCTCCTGGAGCACATCCGCATCGCCCAGCACGACATCCTCGACTTCTGCGTGAACCCCGGGTACGTGGAGATGGAGAGCATGGCCGAGCTCTGGCCGCCGTCGGCGAAACCGCCGTCGGCCAAGGCCTGGGCCGCGAGCGTGGCCGCCGTGCGCCGCGACCGCGCCGCCGTGAAGAAGCTCGCCGCCGACGGCAAGGTGAACCTCTTCGCGCGGATCCCTCACGGCACGGGCCAGACGTACCTGCGCGAGATCCTGCTCGTGGCCGACCACGCCGCCTATCACGTCGGGCAGCTCGTCGCGCTGCGGCGCGCCCTCGGCGCCTGGAACGGCTAGGTCCGGCTCACTCCTCCCGGAGGGCCAGGGTGGGATCGATACGCGCGGCGCGCGCCGCCGGCAGATAGCTCGCGAGCGCAGCCACCGCGGCCAGGCCGGCGACGGCCTTCGCGAACGTGATCGGGTCGCCGGGGGTGAGGCCGAAGAGCAGGGCGCTCGCCGTGCGCGCGGCCCCCACGGCCAGCACCGCCCCCACTACGATTCCGGCGGCCAGGAGCATCCCGGACTCGCGCAACACCATCTTCACGACCGCGGCTCGATCCGCCCCCAGGGCCATGCGGATCCCGATCTCGTTGCGGCGGCGCGCCACCAGGTAGGACATCACGCCGTAGAGGCCGATGGCGGCAATGACACCGGCCAGCACGCCGAACGAGCCGGTCAAGGTGGCCATGAGCGCCTCCGACTGCACGGTACGACGGAGCTGCGAGCTCATCGTGTCGAAGGTCAAGGCGACGAGCGGATGCACTCCGGCCACGGTACGCGTGACCGCGGGCGCCGTGGCCGACGGCGCCGCCGTGCGCATCACCACCTGGAGGTATTCATCGGGCTGCGTCTCCTGGGCCGCGGCCAGGTAGGCGATCGGCTTGAACGGCTCGCGCAGGTTGTAGTACTTCGTGTCCTTCACCACTCCCACGACCTGGTACTGGGGGCGCGGCGCGCCCGGAGGTTCCTGGATCTGGAAGGCCTGGCGGAGAGGATCGCCGCCTCCGAGGTACGTGCGGGCGAACGTCTCGTTGACGATGGCCACCGTCACGGACGAGCCCGTATCCGTCTCCTCGAAGTCGCGGCCGGCCACGAAGGGCGTGCCCATGGTCTTGAAGTAGCCGGGGCTGACGCGATTGAGTTGGGGAAAGTCCTTCTGGGCGACGCCCCCCACGAGGATGGTCTGGTTCCAGCCGCTGCCGCTGATGGGCAAGACGTCGACATGCGCGGCCGCGGTCACCCCCGGCAGGCGGGCCAGGGCATCGACGATGTCCTTCTTGGCCGCGACCCGCTGCCCTTCCGGGACGCCGGCCCGCCGGAGGTCCATGCTCGCGACGAGAAGGTCGTCGGGGCGGAACCCGGGATCGACGGTGAGGAGGTTGCGCAGCGTGCCCACGAACAGGAGCGCCCCTACGACCAGCACGAGCGACAGGGCCATCTGCGCGACCACGAGGCCGCGGCGCAGGCCGAAGCGCTCCCGGGAGGACGTGACTCCTCTTCCTCCGGACTTCATGGCCGCCGCCGGAGCCACGTGGGTGGCGCGGACGGCGGGGGCGAGCCCGAAGAGCACGCAGGTCAACACGGCGAGCCCGGAGGTGAAGGCGAGCACGCGCCAGTCCATCTGCAGATCCACGAAGAGGCGGTTGGACTCGCTGCTCAGGAAGGCCACCAGGGAGGTGCTCAGCCAGCGCGCGAGCAGGCCGCCGGCGGCCGCTCCCGCGCCGGCCAGGAGCAGGCTCTCCGCCATGAGCTGCCTCACGATGCGGCCGCGGGAGGCGCCGATGGCCAGCCGCACCGCGATCTCGCGCTCGCGCGCGCTGGCCCGCGCCAGCATCAGGTTGGCGAGGTTCGCGCAGGCGATGAGAAGCACCAGGGTGGTCATGGCCAGGAGGATCCAGAGGGGGCGCTCGTAGTTGCGGCGGAGGCTGGACACGCCGGTGCCGGCGGGGAAGGCGGCCAGCGAGAAGGCGAGGTACTTCTTCACGTCATCCGGCGAGAAGCGGGGCGACACCGTGTCCTGGAGGATGCCGGGCGAGAGCGAAGCCAGCTGCGCGGTCACGCGCGTGGCCGTCCAGTCCGGCTTGATCCGGCCGAGGACGGTGAGGAACCACCAGTCGCGCCGGTCCAGGTCGCCGCTGACGCCGCTGATGATCGGCTCCGCGCACAGCGGCACCGCGACGTCGAAGCTGCGCCCGACCTCCACGCCGAAGAAACCGGGAGCGCTCACGCCGACGATCGGGAACAGATGACCGTCCAGACGAAGGCGGCGGCCCACCGCTGCCGGATCCCCTCCGAATTCGCGCTGCCAGAACGAATGGCCGATCACGACCCCAGGAGAGGCGCATCCCCGGACGTCGTCGTCCAGGCCGAGGAGGCGGCCGGCGGCCGGGCGTACGCCGAGGGTCGGGAAGAAGCCGCCGCTCACCCAGATGCCTTCGGCGTAACGCGCCTCGCCCCCGTCCGAAAGATCGAACCGCGACGTGCCCCAGGCGGCGAGATCGGAGAAGCCCTCGGCCTTGTCGCGGACGGCTTCCCACAGGGGGTTCGTGAGCTGCGGGAAACGCCCGTTGAACCGTCCGACGGCCCCCTTGCGGTCCGCGATGCGGACCTCCACCAGCTCCGAGGGATCCTTCACCGGCAAGGTCCGGATCCGGACCGCGTTCAGGAGCTGGAAGATCGCGCTGTTCGCGCCTACGCCCAGGGCGAGCGAGAGGATCGCCACCGCCGCGAACCCGGGGTTGAGGCGCAGGATGCGCAGGCCGTACCGCAGGTCCTGCGCGAAGGCGTCGACGATCCCGACCGTGTTCATGCGATAGATCTCCTCGCGGATGCGCAGGGGCTCGCCCAGCTTGCGCCGGGCCGCGTCGCGCGCCGCCTCCGGGGACAGGCCGCGGGCCACGTTCTCGTCCGTCTCCATCTCCAGGTACGACTGGAGCTCACGCGCGCGCTCCTCGTCCCAGCGGCGCCGGCGGAAGAACCGCGCCCAGCTCATCTCTCTTCCGGGGCCGGGCGAAGCACGCGGTCGATCGCGCGCACGAGGTCGTCCCAGCGGCTCTCCTGCTCCACCAGCCGCTTGCGGCCGGCCGGCGTCAGGCGGTAGTAGCGGGCGCGCCGGTTGTTCTCGGACGTGCCCCAGAAGGACGCGATCCACTCGCGGTCCTCCAGCCGGTGCAAGGCCGGATAGAGAGAGCCGTGCTCGACCTGGAGGACGGCGTCGGAGCGGCGCTCGATCACGTGCGCGATGGTGTGCCCGTGGGCGGGACCGAGGGCGAGCGTCTTGAGGATGAGCAGGTCGAGCGTCCCCTGGAGGAGCTCACCCTGGAGGGGCGGATTGCCCTTTTTCGGCATGCGCGAAGCATACCACTAGATCATCTACCCAAGGAGGGGATCCCGGACGACAGTATGGCTGTTTCGCAGGCCCGGACGCGCTGAGAGCATCTAGGGGAAAGCGCAGGCCGCGGCCACGCTGGGCGCGTCCGGGCGCTGTAGTAGACTCGCTCTCTTGATGGATTCTCCGACCCTTCCCTCCGGGGGCGCGTCCAGCCCGGCCCGGGCAGGGCTTACCTGGCTCGAAGGCGCGACCCTCGCCCTCCTCGTCGCACTGGCCGGCATCGACCTCGTGGGCTATCGCTTCGGGGATTCGAACCAGGGGATCACCGTCCCCATCCTCAAGCGGTTCATGGACCCGTCGCTCTACCGCTGGGACGTGATGGTGGCGACGGGCGAGCGGTTCCCGACCCTCTTCTACGCAACCCTCGCCGCCCTCCTGCCCGGGAAGGAATCGATCCCCGCCGCCTTCTTCGCCCTCTACGTCTTCTCGATCGCGGCTGCCCTCGCCGGCGTGTACCGCATCGGGCGGTGGTGCGGCGGACCCGAGGCGGGGCTGCTCGCCTTCCTCATCGCCATCCCCGTGCGCAACGGAATCGCCAACGAGTCGCTCTACCGCGTCCAGTTCAGCCACTCGCATCTCGCTTCCGCTCTCGTGATCTGGGCGATGGTGCTGTTCCTCGAGGGGCGGCGGATCCTGCCCCTCCTCATGTTGTCGCTCGGGGCCTACCTCCACGTCCTCTATTCCATCTACGTCCTCGTGCCCTGCATCCTCGTCCTCCTGTACGAAGCGCGCGAGGCGGGACGGCGGCGCACGCTGCAACGCCTGGCCGCGGCCGTGCTCCCCCTCCTGCCGTTCCTGGCCTGGACGGTCGCGCACGGGACCCGCATGACGCCGGAGTGGCTGGCCCTCCTGCGCCTGCGCTCGTCGCACCACAGCTTCCCGAGCTTCTTCGGAGACACCCTGCCCGCGGGCGCGTTCCTCCTGGCCCTGGGGACGCTCACCCTGTCGCGCCTCCCGCGCGAGAAGCGCGCGGTCGTGTCGTGGTTCTTCGTGGGCTTCGCGCTGCTCTTCGTCTTCGGCACCGTGTTCACCGAGTTCATCCCGCTGAAGGCCGTCCTCCAGTTCCAGCCGCACCGCTGCTGGCGGTTCCTGATGCTCATCCTCTACGGGCTGGCCGCCACGGGCGTGGTGGAGGGCTGGCGCGCCGGCGGCCTCGCCCGCGTCGCCGCCGCCGTGACCGGCCTCATCCTCGTCAACCCCCAGCTCGAGCCGCTCCTGGCCGTGGCCGTGTTCGCGCAGGCCGCGGTGGGACGTCCCTTGGCCGCGACCTGGGCCCGCCTCGTCGCGGTGGGAACGCTGGTGGCCCTGGCCGGATGGGACTCGCCACATCTCGCCCTCGCGTGGGACCAATACCCGCTGGACGATCTGACCAAGCCGACCGTGCTCGGGGCGGCCGCGCTGGCCACGCTCGTTCTCGTCGGCCGGGAGCTCGACCCGCGCCAACGCCGGTGGGCCGCCCTCGCCGCGGCCGTGGGCACGGTGCTCTGGCTCGGGCCCGACGCCTATGCCCGCAAGCGGCCGAAGTGGGAGACGGGCTCGTGGCGCGAGGTCCAGGACTGGGTCCGGCTCAACACGCCCAAGGACGCCATCTTCGTCACGCCCCCGCAAGAGGCGGGGTTCCGCGTCTTCTCCGAGCGCACCGTCGTCGGCGAATGGAAAGACGGGACGCAGCAGTACTTCGACGAGCAGTTCGCGACGGAATGGGCCGCGCGCATGGAGGCCCTGGGGCCGGCGGACTACGTCAAGCTCAGCGACGATCAGCTCGCGCAGATCGCGCGCCGCTTCCGCGCGACGTTCGTGGTGGTGCCGGTGCGCCGCCGGGGCCACCCCGGACTGGAAGAGGAGTACCAGAACAATCACTACGCGGTGTACCGCGTGCCGCCGTCGGCCGTGGGCGGAGCCACGGCCCCTCCGCCCACCCGTCGAGCCGACGCGCGGTGACCACGGCGCGCCGCGCCGCCTCCCTCGTCCTGGCCTTCGTCGCTGCCCTCGTCGTCTACAGCCTGGCCCGTCCACCCGCTCTCGTCCGCCTCCAGGCGGGCGAGCCCGCGGGCGACTTCCTGGGCGCGGGCTGGTCCGAGTCCATCCGCACGGACCTCGATCCCGACGTCGGGGCCCTCGACCCCTCCGCGGCCGGGTTCAATCGATTCCGGATCCGCACCGCCTCGCCCGGCGCGGAGATCGCGCTCCCCGTCGCCGCTCGGGAGGGACCGCTGCGGCTGCGCCTGCGCGCCCTGGCCCGAGTGCGAACGGCGGTGGCCTTCCACGTCGCGGGCACGCCGGGGGCGGAGATCATCATCCCCAAGGCGCCCTGGGCCGACTACGAGGTCGAGCTGCCCGCGGGGTCGGACCGCAGCGGCCTCGAAGCCGTGCTCGCGCTACGTCCGCTGCCCATGGTGCGCGTCCCGGACGAGTTCATGACGCATCCGGTGGTGTGGATGGCGGGCATCGAAGCGAGCGCTCCCGCCGGCCTCGCTTTCTCTCGCGGCGCGCGCCTCCTGCTGGCGGTGACGGCGGTCGCCGTCTTCGCCTTCACGATCCTCATCGGCGCCGGATGGACCGCGGCCGCGATCGCGGCCGTGGCGGCAACGGTCGGCCTTCTCTGGGTCGCGCACGTGGCGCCCGTCGCGCTCCTCCTCGTGATCACGCGCCTCGGCCCGTTTGCGCTGGGCGCGGGTCTCCTGACCCGGCTGGCTCTCACCTGGCAACGCTCGCTGTCGCCGCGCGTTCGCGCCGCGCTGTGCGCGCTGGTGGCGGCGGGCACGCTCTGGCACGGCGCGCTCCCGTTCGTGCCGGGATTCGATCCCTACGACGTGGAAGTCCACGTGCGCCGGGCGCGGGACTTCGGCAACGTCCCGCTCACCTACGACGCCATGCTCCGTTACGGGTCGCACCTGCCGACGGAGACCCAGACCTTCGGCACGGCCACGGCCGCCCTGGGCGACCGGACGCTCATCCCCTATTCCCCGCTGCCCTACGTCTTCTTCTATGCGCTCCACTGGGCCGGCATCGACCTGCACTGGGGGATGATCGCGCTCGACGCGGCCCTCCTCATGGCCGTCGCGCCCTGGCTGTGGGTGGTCACCGCGCGCGCGTGGTCGCAGGCGAGCGCCTGGATCGCGACCGTCCTCTACGTGCTGGACCTGCCGGTCTGGCACCACCTGGGCCGCGCACACGTCCCCGCCTCCTTCGGGAACGCCCTGGGCACGGCGGCGCTGCTGTACCTCGCCCTCGAGGCCGGACGCCTGGACGAGCGACGGCGCCTCGCGGTGGCCACGGCCGCGCTGGCGGTGGCCATGCTGGGCTACTCGAGCCTGATCGTCATCTTCGGCCTCTTCGGGTTCGCGACGCTGGTGCTGGTGGCAGCCGACGCGCGCGCGCTGTCCGTACCCGCGAAGAAGGGGCTCGTCGCCGCGCTCGTCCTCGGCGGGCTGCTCGCGGGAGCCCTCTTCTATTTCCACTACGTGCCCGGCCTGCTCCACGGCACGAGCGGGCTGCAGCAGGAGCCGGACCTGTTCCAGGCACGCACGTACCTCATCTTCCACAACGAGTCGCGCCAGAGCATGCGGGTGTGGGCGGCCGGCTTCCTCATGACGCTCGCCGCCGGGCTGGTGGCCGCGCCCTTCGCGCTGCGGCGGGCCTGGCCTCCGGCGCGGCCGGTCTTCGCGGCCTGGCTGGCCACGTGGGTCCTGGTCATGGTCTTCAAGGAGCCGTTCCTCTTCCCGCGGCCGATGCGCTGGGCGAAGGAGGATCAGTTCGTCGGGCCGCTGCTCGCCATCTTCATCGGGGCCGCGCTGGGCGGCCTTCCCCGCCCGTGGATGCGCTGGACGGCGGGCTTGGCCGTGGTGGCGGTCGCGCTCTGGCTCCAGCTGGGCGACTACCACACCCAGATGACGGGCCTCATGCCGTGAGCCCGCGGTTGCGCGCGCTGGCGGCCAACCTCGCCCTGGCCGCCTTCAGCATCGCCCTCGTGCTGGTCATGGCCGAGGTCGTCCTGCGCGTGCTCGCGCGGCAGACCCGAGGCGGGAAGGAGCAACGGGAGCGCAACCGCTACACCGAATACGACCCCGTCCTCGGCTGGCGCAAGACGCCGGGCGCATCCGTCGTCTACGACCGGCGCGAGTACCACGTGGAGTACCGTGTCAACGCGCAGGGGCTGCGCGGCCCGGACCGGCCCTACGCGAAGCCGCCCGGCGTGGCGCGCGTCCTGGCCCTCGGCGACTCCTTCGTCGAGGCCTTCATGGTCGACGAGGCGCAGACGGTGACCGCCCGTCTGGAAGCGAGGCTCGCGGCCCGCGGCTGCCAGGCCGAGGTGATCAACGGCGGCACCGTCGGCTACAGCACCGACCAGGAGTACCTCTTCTACCGCGACGAGGGCCGGAAGTACGCACCCGACGTCGTCCTCGTGTTCGTGTACCAGAACGACATCCCCTACCTCGCGATCGAGGAATACCTCGGGTATCCGAAGCCGCGCCTCGACTTCGCCACGGACCCGCCCTCCGTCGCCAACCTGCCCGTGCCGCCCTACGAGCCGCCTCCCGCCACGGCCCCCGCCGCCCCCGAGCGGGTGCCCTCCTACGTTCTCGAGTTCGTGAAGAACGCGCTGGAGCGCACGTCCGCGCGCACCTACAACCGCCTGGCCCGCGCCGGGCTATGGGAGCCGCTGCGCCAGCTCCCGATGAACGACGAGATCCGCCTCTTCCACGTGCCCGAGCTCGGCCATCAGCGCGCGGCCTGGTCCGCTTTCACCTGGACCCTGCAGGCCTTGAACAAGGCGGTGGCCGCGGGCGGCGGGCGCCTCGTCGTCGCGTACGTCCCCGGCCGCATGGAGGTCAGCCCGCGGACCTGGGAGCTCACCGAGGCCCGCTACGGCATGGACCCGAAGGAATACGATCCGAAGGCGATCGCGAACCGCGTCCGCTACATCACGGGCCGGATCGGCATCCCGAGCGTGGACCTCACCGAGCCGCTCGCCTCCGCGAGCGGCGTCCTGAAGCCGACCTACTTCCAGACGGACAGCCACTGGAACGCGCGCGGACAGGACGTGGCGGGCCAGGCCCTCGCGGAGTATCTGGCCCAGGGCGGCTTCGTACCCGCCTGCCGCTGAGCCTGGATCAGGGCCGCGCGGCGGGCGGCGTCCGCCAGAACAGCTCGTCCACGTTCCAGAGGATTTGCGGGTCGAGGATGGCCGGGCGGTAGTTGCCGAGATCGGACTTCGCGCCCACGAGGACGTTCGGGCTGACGAGCGGAATCATGGGGAGGTTCTCCACCATGAGCTCCTGCACACGATCGTAGAGGCGCTTGCGCGCTGTGCCGTCCAGGGTCACGAGCTGGCGCTGCATGAGGTCGTCGATCTCCTTCTCCCAGGGGCCGAGCGGTGTCGACGCGGCCGGGCGCCACAGGTGCGTGGGCCCGCTGGAGACCACGACGCTCATCTCGCTGTTCGGATCGGCATCGCCGCTGGCGATCGCCATCAAGGCCGCGTCGTAGTCGTGGGTCTTGAGCACACGGTCGAGGAGGGCCCGGTTCTCGAGGGGGACGACCTGCGCCTGCATTCCGAGCTCACGCAGGTCGTCCTGGATGATCGTGGCCATCTGCACGCGGGCCGCGTTGGCGGCATTGGTGACGATCGTGAACGTCACCGGCGCGCCCCCGGCATCGCGCAGCTGGCCGTTGTCGAGGGCGAAGCCGGCGCGGGCCAGGAGCTCACGTGCGCGCGCGAGCGAACGTTGCGGGCGCGGGAGGGCCGTGTTCAGCCACAGCCGGTTGCCGGGGGTCACGTGTCCGGCGAGGGGCGTGGCGCGCCCCTGATAGACGAGGCGCACCATGCCCGCGCGGTCGATGGCGGCCGACACCGCCTGCCGGAACGCGGTCTGCTTGAACCAGGCCTGCTTGCGGGCCACCTCCGGCAGCTTCGACGCGTCCAGATCGTTGAGGTTGAAGAAGAGGAACGTGTAATCGAGGCCGGCGCCCAGGTCCTCGAGATGCCGCGCTCGGGAGGCTTCGCCGGAGAGGACGGAGAAGTTGGGAGCGCTGAGCCGGCTGATCACGTCCGTCTCGCCGGCCTTGAAGCGCACGACCTGCGCGTCGTCGCTGGGCACGAGCAGGAAGACGAGCTCGTCGAGATAGGGAAGGGCGCGCCCGGTGGAATCGACCTTCCAGTAGTAGGGGTTGCGCTCGAGCACGATGCGCTCTCCGGGCACGTAGGACTTGAGTCGGAAGGGGCCGAGCCCGGCGACTTCGGCCGGCGGCGTGGTCAGCCCCCAGACGGAGCCCAGGCGGCCCTCGTCCTGGGCCTTCTCGAGAAGGCGCCGCGGGAGGATGGCCAGGCTGTCGAATATCCGCTCCGCGGCCGCGTAGGGCTGGGCGAGATCGAAGGCCACGCGCAAGGCATCGACCTTCCGCACGCCAATGGGCTTGCCCCCGATGATCAGCAGGTCGCGCTGCGGCGATGCGTTCCGCTCGTCCAGGAAGCAGCGGAAGGTGAAGACGACGTCGTCGGCGTCGAGGGGCTGTCCATTGGAGAAGCGGAGGCCGCTGCGGAGGAGGAGCGTGTAGTGCAATCCGTCGGGCGAGACGCTCCAGGACTTCGCCAGGGCCGGGCCCGTGCGCTGGGTCTGACGATCGATGTGGATGAGGTCGGAGTGAATCCGCCCGATGACCTCGCGCGAGTTGATGTCGAACGCGATGACCGGGTTGAGGGTCTTCGGCTCCGACCGCAGCGCGTACACGAGGCGGCCCCCGCGACGGCCGACTTCGTGGTCGGTGCGGAGGACCTCGGCGGGGGCGGCCGCCTTCTGGGCAGAGGCGGGGACGGCCAGGAGCGCAATCGCCAAAGCCAGAACAGCTCGCACCGGCGCCTCCAGTTGGGCGACGCGCCTCAGGAAGACGCGGGTCCGACGCGAGAGTGAAGCGCTTCCGACAACGCCGAGTATGAAAGGAAGACGGGGACGAGGGCAAGGCCGGGCGCCCACATCCACCAGTACGAGGAGAGCACGTGATAGCGCTGGAGGGCGGCCAGCATGTTCCCCCAGCTCGGCACGGGCTCCCCCACCCCGAGCCCGAGGAACGAGAGGGTGACCTCGGCCAGGATGTACTGCGGGACGAGCAGCGCGGCCTGGGTGAGGAGGAGGCCGAAGGTCTGGGGCGCGATGTGCCGCCGCACGAGGTACCAGTCGCTCGCGCCGAACCCGCGGGCCGCACGCACGTAGTTGCGCTCGCGCTCGCTCAGCACGAGGCCGCGCACGAGGCGCGCCGGCCTCGCCCAGTCCACGAGACCGATGACGAGCACGAGCATGAGGAAGGCCTGGTCCGCCGAGAGGTGGAGGGGCAGCACGGCGCGCACCGCGAACAGGAGGTACAGCCAGGGCAGGGCGAGGAAGACGTCGGCCGCCCTCATGAGGACGGTGTCCGTCCAGCGGCCGTAGAATCCCGCCACCGTCCCCAGCACCCAGCCCAGGCCGAGCGAGATCCCCGTCGCGAGCAGTCCCGCGAAGAGCGAGATGCGCGCGCCGTGAAGCAGCCGGGAGAGCTGGTCCCGGCCGAACCCGTCCGTGCCGAGCAGGAACACGCGCGCGGGCTCGTCCACGCCGAACAGGCGCCATCGCTCGCCCGAACCGCCGAGAGCGGCGGAGCTCCGGACGAGGAAGCGGATGGGAAAGAGCTGGCTCCGGTCCTCGTGATAACGGCCCGACACCGTCCCGTCGTCCGCGAGCGCGTACACGAACGGCCGCAGGTGCAGACGGCCCACGTCGTCGACGAAATGCAGACGGGTCGGCGGGGCGTAGGGCCACGCCCGCGACTGCTCGGTGGGTCCGTATGGAGCAAGGAAGCCGGCGGCCAGCGCCGCCACGTGGACGCCGCCGAGGATGGAAGCGGCCAGGGTCAGCTTGCCCGGGACCTTCACGTCTCCTCCGCACGGATACGGGGATCGGCGGCGAGCAGCAGCAGGTCGGCGAGGATGTTGGCGGCGAGGAGGAGCACGGTAGAGGCGAGCACCAGGCCGAGGACGAGGTAGAAGTCGCGGGCGAGGATCGCTTCCAGGAGGAGGGGTCCGAGGCCCGGCCAGCTCATCACCACCTCGACGAGCAGGGACATGCTCGTGAGGGTGGCCACGGACAAGCCGAAGAGCGAGACGAGCGGATTCGCCGCCGCGGGCAGGGCGTGCCGGAAGACGACGCGCCATTCCGGCAGGCCGTGCCCGCGCGCCGCCTGGACGAAAGGCGCGCCCAGGGCACTGGCTACGCTCGCCCGCACGTGCCGCGTCAGGGCGGGCAGGACACAGAGGACGAGCGCGGTCGCGGGCAGGACGAGGTGGGACACGATGTCCCATAGCCGTGCCCCGCGCGACATGTGCTCGTGCCCGACCGAGGTCATCCCGCCCGCCGGAAACCAGCCGGTGCGCACGGCCACCAACAGCAGGGCGAGAGCGAGAAGGATGTCGGGAATGGCGAGCAGGGTCGCCATCAGGACGGCGAGGCCGCGGCGCGCCGCCACCCGTCGCGTCGACGCCCACCACACGCCGATGGGAACGGCAATCATCCAGGCGGCGGCGGTGGCGGTGCCGGTGAGGAGCAGGGTATTCCGCAAGCGGGGCCAGAGCAGGGACGCCACCGGGGTCCCGTAGGCGAACGAATAGCCGAGCTCTCCCCGCGCGAGCGACGCCACCCACCGCGCGTATCGCTCGGGGAGCGGGCGGTCCAGGCCGTGGCGCGCGCGCAGGGCGCGCACCGTCGCCTCCGAGATCCGCGGGTCGAGACGCATCTCGGCGAAGAAATCACCGGGGGCGAGCTGCACGAGCACGAAGGAGAGGACGGAGACGCCGAAGAGGACGAAGAGGCCGTGGAGCGCGCGCCGCGCGAGCCGCAACACCTAGGTCGCCCCCGCGGCGTCGGCCAGCGGTGGCGCGTGGAGGACCGCCGCCACCAGGGCACGCGTGTGGGAGTGGCCGGGAGCGGCGAAGAGCCGCGCGGCCTCCGCGCGCTCCACGATGCGTCCCTCGAACAGGATCGCGATCTCGTCCGCGAAGACGGACATGAGGGCGAGGTCGTGCGAGATGCAGAGATAGGTCAATCCCTCGCGGGCGCGCAGGTCCTGGAGGAGGGCCGCCACCTGAGCCTGGATGGAAGCGTCGAGTCCCGCGAAGGCCTCGTCCAGGATGAGCAGCCGCGGATTCACGGCCAGGGCGCGCGCGATGGCCAGCCGCTGGCGCTGCCCCCCGCTGAGGTCGAGCGGGCGGCGGTCCGCCTCGGCGGAGGACAGGCCGACGGCCTCCAGGAGAGAGAAGACCCGGCGCCGCTGCTCCGCGCGGCCCCCCCGGCCCAGGATCTCGAGTGGCTCGCCCACGATCTCCGAGGCGGTGAGCCGGGGCGAGAGCGCGACCGCGGAGTCCTGGAAGATCATCTGCACGCTCTCGCGAAAGGCGCGCCGCGCGGCCCCGCGCAGCGAAGACACGTCCTCCCCGCGGAAGCGGATCTCGCCGGCGTCCGGCTCCTCCTGCCCGGCGAGACAGCGGGCCAGCGTCGACTTCCCGGAGCCGGACTGCCCGACCAGGGCGAGCACCGTGCCTCGCTCGATCGTGAGAGAGACTCCGGCCAGCGCCTCCACGGGCGCGGAAAAGGCGCCCGCACGGCGCCGGTAGCGCTTGGTCAGGCCGCGGATGGTGACGAGGGGCTCGTCACTCATGCCGGGCGCAAGGGCCGGGCCGGGCGCGGATAGGCGCGGGAGAGAGCGCGTGCGTGGGGATGCCGCGGCGCGCCGAACACCTGCGCCGGCGTCCCCTCCTCGACCACTGCCCCCGCGTACATCACGAGGACGCGGCGGGCCAGGGCGGTCAGGGCGCCGAGATCGTGGCTGGCCATGAGGACGGCGAGGCCGAGCCGCGACTGGAGGGAAGAGAGAAGCGCCAGCACCTCGGCCTGGGTCGTGGAGTCGAGCGACGCCGTGGGTTCGTCGGCGAGCAGCAGGGCGGGCCGGCAGCAGAGAGCTTGAGCGAGGACCACGCGCTGGCGCTGTCCGCCGCTCAGCTCGTGCGGATAGGCGTGGTAGAGCCGGTCGGGATCGGGCAGTCCAACCTCGGCGAGGGCCGCCAGGGCGTCGGCGCGGCAACGTGCCGCGCTCTGCGCGCGATGCGCGCGCACCACTTCCGCCACCTGCGAGCCCACGCGCCGGACCGGGTTCAGGGCGAGGGCGGGATCCTGGAAGACGATCGCGATCTCGGCCCCGCGCAGCCGCCGCCGCTCCGACGGCGGGAGGCCGATCAGCTCGCGGCCGCGCCAACGGATGGATCCGCGGATCACGCGCGCCGGCGGCGGGAGAAGGCCGAGCACGGCGAGAAGGAGCGTCGACTTCCCGCCGCCGGATTCGCCGAGGAGCCCGACCGCCTCGCCGGCCTCGATGCCGAGCGTGACCTCCGAGATCGCCGGCGCCGGCGCGCCCCCGGTTTCGTACGCGACGGCGAGGTCCGTGACCTCGAGCAGTCCCGGCACCCGGGCATGATAGGGCGGGGCCCGGGCCGTCCGAAATTCGAAATTGCGATTCACCCCTTTCCTCCGGAAGCGTCCTATGATTTTTCCAGGGTAGGGTCCGCCCATGATTCGGGCGGCTAGGACGGGCCGATGATGGCGCAAGCGAACGTGGACTCCGGGCACGAGCACTTCCGGGAAGAAGACTGGCTCGACTTCGCGCGTGACGTCGGCGACTCCGAACATCGCGCACGCGTCGCCCAGCATCTCGAGGCGGGCTGCTCCGAATGCGAGCAGACGTTCCGCCTGTGGGCGGCCGTCCTCAGCGTGGCCGACCAGGCCACGCAGGCCGGCCCGCCCGACTTCCTCCTCGACCGGATGAAGGAGCGGTTCTCGCTCCAGAGGCCGAAGAAGCTGCGGGAGAGGCTCGCCGACCAGGCCGCCCTCGTCTTCGACAGCTTCCGCCAGCCCATGCTGGCCGGGATGCGCGCCTCCGCCGGCGCGCCCGCGCGGCAGCTCCTCTACAAGGCCGGGCGCTACACGATCAAGCTCCAGGTGGCGGCGGGAGCCGGCGAGCAGCAGATGTCGATCGTCGGGCAGATCCTGGACGACCTCGACCCTGCGGGAGCGATGCGCGACATCGCGGTGCTGGCCGTGCGCGGCAGCAAGACCCTGGACCGCACGGTCACGAACCCGCTCGGAGAGTTCCATCTCGAGCCACATGCCCGCGGCAAGCTCCAGCTCGCGGTCGACGTTCCCGAAATCGGCACCTTCACCGTCGAGCCGCCGCGGCGCCTGGCGGCGGGCGAAGAAGGCGCGCACGCAAAGGCGGCCCCGGAAGCGGACCGCCGGAGGAAGGCGCGGCCGCGTTAGCGGACCGGGCGCCGAACAGGAAGGCGAGCTCACCATGAGGCGACGATCGATCTTCGGCCTGGCCGTTTTCATGGCCGCCCTGGCCACTCCCGCCGCGGCCGTGGAACCGACCCGCACCATCGTCCGCATCCAGCCGGGCCTGGTCGGGCGCACGGTGATCCAGACCGTCTGCGCCCTGCTCCACTGCCAGGTCGACGGTTCGCTGGACACGCTTCCCGAAGAGACGACGGCACCGAGCTCGCTCTTCCTCGTGAAGAACCTCCCGCCCCCGAGCTGGCTGGTGAACTACACGCTGCTCGGCATCGCCTCGGTCGAGCCGGACCTGGCCGCTCAAGTGAACGACGACTTCTGGTACTCGTCCCAGGCCACCACCGCCGTCCTCGACCAGTTGTGGAACCGCGCACCCGCGAGCTACTTCGGAACGACGGCCTGGCGCTCCTACCTCGAGCAGCCCGCGGTCACGATCGTCCGGATCCGCGAGACGCACTGCAGTCTGCGCGCGACGGGTGGCGGCACCGTCGCCGTCATCGATACGGGCGTCGACCCCGCGCACCCGGCCTTGGCCCCGGTCCTGACCCAGGGATGGGACTTCACGCGGAACGTCGCCGGCGGCAACGAGCGGGCCGACCTGGACCAGGCGACGACGGCCGTGCTCGACAGTGTCTACGCCGTGAACCCGGGCACGGCGGCCGTCCTCGACCAGGCCACGACCGCCGTGCTCGACGACGACAGCCATTCGCATTTCGGACACGGCACGATGGTCGCCGGGCTCGTGCATCTGGCCGCCCCCTCCGCGTCCATCATGCCGCTCAAGGCCTTCGACGCGGCCGGCCAGGGCTACACGTCGAACATCATCAAGGCCCTCGTCTACGCGACGCGCAAGGGAGCGAAGGTCGTGAACATGAGCTTCAGCCGCCCCACGCCGTCGCCGGAGCTCAAGCGCGCGCTCGACTACGCGACCAGCCACGGCCTCATCCTGGTCTCTTCGGCCGGCAACGACGGGCAGTCGACCCTCACGTACCCCGCGGCCTACGACAACGTGATGGGGGTGGCCTCGACGAGCAACGAGGATGTCCGTTCCACCTTCTCCAACTACGGCGCCGACCTCGTCTGGGTGACGGCTCCGGGCGAGGGAGTCCTCACGACGTATCCGTGGAACAGCTTCGCGGCGGCCTGGGGCACGTCCTTCAGCACGCCCCTCGTGGCCGGGGCCGCGTCCCTGCTGGTGGGGCTCGAGAGCACCGTGAACCAGGACCAGGCGGCATCGGCGATCGCCCAGGCCCAGCTGCTCACTCCCGAGCTCGGACACGGACGGCTGGACCTCTTCCAGGCCGTGTCCGCCGGGCGCAGCCTGTGGCCCAACGCGCCGGAGAGCGCCGTGCCCGACACTTGCGAGGCTTCCGGGGTCGACTGGTCGCCCGAACCGCAAGGACAGTGACCCGTACGCCCGATCACGTGAGGGGGCGCGGGGGTTCTGCTATCCTTTTCGCCCCATGTCCGAGTTGGGCGGCCCTCTCATCAGCCCGTGAAGCGCCGCGAGGGTGGACTCGCGCAGCCCGCCCGCCGTCCGGACGCGGGCGAGCCGGAGCCGTCGACGCCCCCTTCCGCTCGTCCCGACCGTAGCCCCGCTGAACGTTCCCCGGTCACCGCCCGGCGCGAGCTGTCGTGGCCGGACACCCGTCTCGTCCGGGAATGCCGCAACGGGAACGAAGCGGCCTGGGCCGCCCTCCTCGACAAGTACAAGAATCTGATCTTCTCGATCCCCATCAAGCGCGGCTTCTCGCGAGAGGAAGCGGCGGACCTCTTCCAGCGCGTGTGCGTCCTGCTCCTGGCGGAGCTTCCCCACCTGCGGGAGCCGAAGGCGCTCCCCATGTGGCTCATCCGGGTCACCTCGCGCGAGTGCGCCCGCTGGCGCCGCCAGGAGTACCCCGTTTCCGCACGGGAAACGGTCGACGTGGAGACGGCCGCCCTCGCCGACGAGAAGCCGCTGGCGGACGAGCTCCTGGCCCGGCTCAAGGACGAGCAGACCCTGCGCGAGGCCGTGCAGTCCCTGCCTCCGCGCTGCCGCGAGCTGATCGCGATGCTGTTCTTCGAGACGCCCGCCCGGCCCTACCAGGAGATCGCGAGCCAGCTCGGCCTGGCCGCGGGTTCGATCGGATTCATCCGCGGCCGCTGCCTCACCCGCTTGCGGCGGGAGCTCGAGAAGAAGGGGTTCCGGTGACATCGACCACGGCCCGACCACGGCGTCCCGCGCGCAAACGCGTGGCCGCGAGCCGGAATCCCGAGCGCCACTTCGCGCAGCTCGGCCGCCTCACGACGGTCGACCGCCGTCGCAAGTTCCTCGCCCGCCACCCAGAGCTCGTGCAGGCGGACACGGTGACGCGGCTCAGCGAAGCGGTTCCGCAGAGGGTGCGCGTCGACGCCAAGGAGGCGATGGCCCTGGCCGACGCGGCGATGATGATCGCGCGGAGGCTGCGCCGGCCGGAGTCCCTGGCCCAGAGCCTGCGCGCCAAGGGAAACGCGCTCTACGCCCTCAACGAGCACGCCGCCGCCGTCGCGAGGCACGACGAGGCGGCGCGCCTCTTCGCCGAGGCGGGCCAGCCCAACGAGGTTGCACGGACCCTCAGCACGTCCATCCAGCCGCTCATCCTGCTCGGCGACTATCCACGGGCGGAGGAGGCGGCCGCACGGGCGCGCGCGATCTTCACCCGCGAAGGGGACGAGCTCCGGCTGGCCCGCCTCGACGTCAACGTCGGCAACATCTTCCACCGCCAGGACCGCTTCGCGGAGGCGCTCCGTTCCTACGAGCAGGCCTACGATCGGCTGCTCCCCCATCGGAACGCCGAGGGGATCGCCGCCGCCCTGGGCAACATGGCCGTCTGCCTCATCAGCCTGAATGACTTCCCGCGCGCCCTGGAGACCCACCAACGAACCCGCGCGTTCTGCGAAGAGCACGGCATGCCGAAGCTCGTCGCCCAGGCCGACTACAACATCGCCTACCTCTACTACTTCCGCGGCCAATACGGGCGCGCCATCGAGGAGCTCAAGGCGACCCGTGAGCAATGCGAGAAGGTCGGCGATGCCTACCTGTCCGCCTTGTGCCGCATGGACCTCGCGGAGATCTATCTCGAGCTCAACCTGAGCGATGAAGCGGCCGAGATGGCGGAGGAGAGCCTCGCGGAGTTCCGCCGGCTGGAGATCGGGTACGAAGCGGCGAAGTCGCTGGCCTATCTCGCCATCGCGCACGGCCAGCAGGGAAAGGTCCTGCGCGCCCTCGAGCTGTGCGCGGAGGCGCGCGTGCTCTTCGTCCGGGAACGGAATTCCGTGTGGCCCGCGCTGCTCGACCTCTACCAGGCCCTCATACTGTTCGGAGCTTCGCGGCTGTTCGAGGCGCGGCGCCACTGCACGGCCGCGCTGGAGGCCTTCCGCTCGACGGCCCTGGCCAGCAAGGCGATCCTCTGCCGCCTGCTCCTGGCGCGCCTGGCCTTGCGCATGGGCGAGATCGAGACCGCCCGTCGCGAATGCGAAGCGGCGGACCAGACGCTCCGTCCCCTGGACCTCCCCGCCCTCAGCTTCCAGCTCGACTTCGTGCGCGGCCAGATCGAGCAGGCCGCGCTCGAGCCCAGCGCGGCCTACGCGGCCTACCGGCGGGCGCAACGTTCCCTGGAGACGCTCCGCAGCAGCCTCCGCGGCGAGGAGCTGAAGATCGCCTTCATGAAGAACAAGCTCGAGGTGTACGAGGCGCTGGTGGACCTCGCGCTCGAGCGGCGAGGCGGCGGGGACGCCGTGGCCGAGGCCTTCTCGTACGTGGAGCATGCGAAGTCGCGCAGCCTTCAGGATCTGCTGTTGCGGGCGGCCACGCCCGTCAGCCCCATCGCCGTGGGCAAGAGCGAGCTCGTGCGCCGGGTCGGCGACCTGCGCGAGGAGCTCAACTGGTACTACCACCGCATCGAGTCGGAGCAGATGGCGGCGGAGGAGCGGACGGAAGAGCGCGTGCAGGCCCTGCAGGAGCAGGCCCTCGCGCGCGAGAGCGAGCTGCTGCGCGTGATCCGCGAGCTCCCCGCTTCCGAGAGCCAGTCCGTCGAGGACCTGGCGCCGGTGAGCCTTCCCCTCGAAGACATCCGGCGCGCCCTCCCCCACGACGCCATGCTGGTCGAGTACTTCCGCATCGGCTCCCGCCTGCTCGCCTTCCTCGTCACGCGCGAGCGCCTGGAGGTCGTGCCCGTCGCGCTCGTGCCCCGGGTACAGCACATCCTGCGCCTGCTGCAGTTCCAGCTGGCCTGGGCGCGTCCCAGTGCCGCGGACGTCTCGCCGGGGTCGCGCGAGTCGTCGCGCGTGGCCACCCAGGCCCACCTCACCGAGCTGTACGCCGAGCTGATCGCCCCCCTGCGCGCGCGCCTGGACGCATCCCACCTGATCTTCGTGCCCCACGACCTCCTGCACTACGTCCCCTTCCACGCGTTGCACGACGGCCGCCAGTACCTGATCGACTCCTTCTCGATCTCGTACGCGCCGAGCGCGACCATCTATGCGTTGTGCCACGCCCGCGGGGGAAGCGCGGACGGATCCTCCCTCGTCCTCGGCGTGCCCGACGCGCAGACGCCGTTCATCCTGGACGAGCTGCGCTCGGTGGCGGCGCGGCTGCCGGGCGCTGACCTGTACGTGGGCGAAGAGGCGACGGTCGACGTCTTGCGGGCGAAGGCGGACGGGCGGCGGGTCGTGCACATCGCCGCCCACGGGTTCTTCCGCCCCGACAACCCCATGTTCTCCGGAATCCGGCTGGGCGCCTCGTCGTATCTCACGTTGTACGACCTCTACGGCCTGAAGCTGCCCGCGGAGATGGTCGTGCTCAGCGCCTGCGTCACCGGCGTGAACGTCATCGCGGCCGGCGACGAGCTGCTCGGGCTGGCCCGCGGGCTGTTCCGGGCGGGAGCGGCCTCGCTGCTGCTGACGCTGTGGGAAGTCCCCGACCAGAGCACGGCCGAGTTCATGAAGGCCTTCTACGATCGGGTCTTCACGACGCCCAATCGGGCCTCCGCCCTGCGGGAGGCCGTCCTGGCCATCCGGGAACAGTACCCGCATCCCATTTACTGGGCGCCTTTCGTCTTGATGGGCAAGGCTTTGGCGACATAGCGCCGGCCGCTCCTTTTTCCGCTCCCCCCTATATCAAGCCGGCCCGCCTGCGTCTCTTTATGGCTGCCCCCCTCCTGGTGGCCAGACAAGACGGAGAGCGTGATGGCCGACACTGACGCCCGAACCCGCAGCAGCGAGCATTTCACCGAAGAGGACTGGTTCGACTTTGCGCACCAGCAGGCGGCGCCCTCCGTCCGGGCGAGCCTGGAGCGGCACCTCGAAAAGGGCTGCTCACGGTGTACGCAGACCGTCCGGCTTTGGAGAGCGGTGCTCGATGTCGCGGACCAGGAGGCTGCCTACCGTCCCCCGGATGAGGCCCTCCGCCAGGTCAAAGGCGATTTCGCTCTGCGCCGGCCGAAGCGGCTGCTCGAGCGAGTGGCCGAGCAGGCCGCCCTCGTCTTCGACAGCTTCCGCCAGCCGCAGCCGATGGGCGTGCGCGGCGCCGGACCGACGCCGCGTCAGCTCCTCTAC